>Ga0172375_10006519_pt1 | contig 16338 bp, 14 predicted proteins | sample LakKiv1m_FD_114537 | JGI IMG/M metagenome (GOLD analysis project Ga0172375, IMG submission 114537) | Freshwater microbial communities from Kabuno Bay, South-Kivu, Congo - kab_092012_11.1m | ecosystem: Environmental > Aquatic > Freshwater > Lake | place: Democratic Republic of the Congo...
AACATGTTATTGTATGCTGAGTAATTCATCCATTCTCATTACAGGCGGGACCGGTTCATTCGGCCATACCTTTGTTCCTCTGACACTGGCAAAATACAATCCCCGAAGGTTGGTCATCTACTCCCGTGACGAGATGAAGCAATGGGAGATGGCCAAGATTTACGGGAATGATTCCCGGGTACGCTTCTTTATCGGAGACGTACGGGACAAGGACCGTCTCGCGCGTGCGCTCAATGGTATTGATTATGTAGTTCATGCTGCGGCAACAAAGATTGTTCCTACCGCTGAATACAATCCGTTTGAGTGTGTGAAAACCAATGTGATGGGAGCAATGAACCTCATAGACGCCTGTATCGATCAGGGTGTAAAGCGGGTCGTGGCTCTGTCGACTGATAAGGCCAGCAGTCCGGTAAATCTTTACGGTGCAACAAAACTGACATCAGATAAACTTTTTATTGCAGGTAACTCCTACTCGGGAACCAAGGATACCCGGTTTGCTGTAGTTCGTTATGGCAATGTCATGGGTTCGCGCGGCTCGGTAATTCCGTTTTTTCTTACTCTGGCCGCAAGCCGTACTCTGCCTATCACCGATGAGCGTATGACCCGTTTCATGATCACCCTTGAGGAGGGTGTCGAACTTGTCTGGCATGCCTTTGAGGATATGGTTGGCGGTGAAATATACGTCAAGAAGATTCCCTCCATGAAGGTTGTTGATATCGCCCGGGCGGTTGTTCCTGATGCGAGTCACGAAATCGTCGGTATCCGCCCCGGCGAAAAACTCCATGAGCAAATGATCGGCTATGAAGATGCTCCTCATACATACGAATATCCGGAGCATTACAAAATACTTCCTGCAATACACAATTGGAGCGTAGATCCTACCCGAATTAACGGAGGAGAAAAGGTCAAGCCGGACTTCACCTACTGTTCAGATAATAATATCGAGTGGATGAGTGTCGATAGTCTGCAGACCTGGATAAAACAGAACCACGAAAAAATCGGTAAAATTTGATCCGGATGATTCCATATGGCAGGCAGGATATCAGTCAGGATGATATTGATGCCGTTGTAAATGTTTTACGTTCGGATTTTCTGACTCAGGGTACTGTTGTTCCCTTATTTGAAAAAACCGTATCAGGATACTGCGGTGCGAAGCATGCGGTTGCAGTCAACAGTGCAACCAGTGCTCTGCATATTGCATGCCTTGCATTGGGTGTAGGCAAGGGTGACGTTGTATGGACAACACCCATCACGTTTGTTGCAAGTGCCAACTGTGCCTTGTATTGCGGTGCAGAGGCGGATTTTGTTGATATCGATCCGAAAACCTACAACATGAGTGTCGAGAGGTTGGCGGAAAAACTTGCAGAAGCAGAAAAGGCAGGAAGATTGCCGAGGGTTGTGATCCCGGTGCATCTGTGCGGTCAGTCCTGTGATATGGCCGGTATTCATGCCTTAAGTCGGCAATATGGATTCAAGATCATTGAAGATGCCTCTCATGCCATCGGCGGCCGCTACCATGACGAGCCCATTGGCAATTGCCGCTATAGTGATATTACGGTATTCAGCTTCCATCCTGTGAAGATTATAACGACGGGTGAGGGTGGAATGGCGCTCACAAATGACGGGCAACTGGCCAAACGCATGAGACTGCTCCGCAGCCATGGCATTACCGTCGAAGCGGCAGATATGCATGCACGGGCAGCAGAAGAGATCTGGAATTACCAGCAGACAGATCTCGGGTTCAACTACCGCATGACGGATATACACGCCGCATTAGGCCTGAGCCAGATGAAGCGGCTTGACGAATTTGTTACAAGGCGCCACGCACTTGCCAAACGATATGATGAGGCGTTATCAAACCTTCCTCTTGTTACTCCCTGGCAGCACCCTGACGGCTATTCCAGCTATCATCTTTATGTAGTCCGCCTGAAGCCTGATAAAATAGAGAGGACGCATCGTGAAATCTATGAGGAGCTTCGGGCAGCCGGTATTCTTGTGAATTTGCATTACATCCCGGTCTATCGTCAGCCATACTATGAAGCGAAAGGTTTCAATGCGTCATACTGCCCGCAGGCTGAACAATATTATTCAGAAGTGCTGAGTTTACCCCTCTATCCGCTGTTGAGCGGTGAGCAGATCGACTATATTATTGATTCACTTGAATCGATACTCTTTACAAAACAAATCTGATCATGTTATGAGCAAAGATGTGCGTGAATATCCTGAATTATCCCTCGCTCGTGAGGATATGCTGTCACAGAGCGATCTTTACCGGCCATCAGTTTTCTGGGATGAGGCGTCATCGCGTATCGTATCCGAACTCTGTTCCTATGGTATTGAACGTTTCAGGTCATTACCGACTACACTCGGATTTTTTGTGCCGACTTACGGTTTGCCAGGGTCCGGTTTTACAGAACAGCAGGTCGAATATGTCCAGGATAGTTTCAGGCAGAAGTTTCCCGGTGCAGTGAAGCCCCAGCTGGCTCTTGATCAGTTTTTCAGCGGGTATTCGTGGGCATTGGGCGATTATCGGGTATTAACGGCATCGGACGACAAAACGCAGCGTCCATATTTGCATACGTTCTCCGAAAGCAGTGCAGGTGAACCATCTGAACAGTTTCAGTTTGATGGCCGTCAGTTCAGCCGATCTACCCTTAATTATCTCTTGGGTCTTGCATTGCTGAAAAAACATCTTGGCGGCGAAGTTCCCTCTACCGTGCTTGAAATTGGCGGAGGATTCGGCACACTCGGTGAGATACTCGGGAGCGCCGGTATCAAAGATCTTCACTACATAGACATAGATATACCTCCGACCAGTTTTGTTGCCCAGCATTATCTCAGTGAAGTGTTCGGAAAAGAGAATGTTGCTACTTACGCCCAGACTGCAAAACAAGAGTCAATCGAGATCAGTTCGCTTCCCCCGGCCTCTGTACTCTGTTCCTGGCAGATTGAAAAACTCCGGGGAAAAATCGACCTTTTTGTGAATTTCATCTCATTTCAGGAGATGGAGCCCCATATTGTAAAAAACTATCTTGGCCATGTATCCCGCCTTGGAGCCCGCTGGATTTTACTACGCAATATGCGAGAGGGCAAACAGTTGCGCAAGGATCATGGTGTTGGTGTGGAAATACCGATTTTAAGCGAGGACTATATTGCCATGCTGCCGGGATATGAAGTTGTAGAGCGGAATGTTGTTCCTTTCGGCTATCAGACTGTTGACGGCTTTCATTCCGAGCTGCTGCTGCTGAAATCTACAAATCCGCTCGTATGAACATTGCCGTAATTCCGGCCCGCGGCGGCAGCAAGCGTATTCCGCGTAAAAACATTAAAGAATTCTTTGGCAAACCCATGATTGCCTGGTCAATTGAGGCGGCCAAAGCATCCGGTTTATTTGATCATATCATTGTATCCACGGATGATGCCGAGATAGCTGAAGTTGCAGAGCAGTGGGGTGCTGAGGTTCCGTTCGTTCGGCCGGCTGAGCTGGCTGATGATCATACGGGAACCAATGATGTTGTTGTGCATGCGGCAAAGTGGGCAATGGATCAGGGTTTTGAACTTGATGCAGTCTGCTGCATCTATGCAACGGCGCCATTTATCCGGTATGAAGATATCAGGAGCGGAAAAACGTTGCTGGACTCCGGACAATGGGCATATGCAATTGCCGTTACTGATTTTGCGGCTCCGATTTTCCGTTCCGTCAAAGAGCATGAGGATGGCGGTCTTGAAATGTTTTTCCCCGAGCATTATCTCACCCGGTCACAGGATCTGCCAAAAGCACTGCATGATGCCGGGCAGTTTTACTGGGGGCGTCCATCGGCCTGGTTAAATGGAGTTCGAGGGTTTGATCGCAGTACCGCAATTATCAAAATTCCGCGCTGGCGGGTACAGGATATAGATGATCTCGAAGACTGGGAGCGGGCTGAAATACTGGCAAACTATATTATAGGTCATCAATAAGGGTCTTTACTGATGGAGAATCCAGCAAAATATATTCATATCGGCAGGCACACTCTCGGGCCGGGTCATCCGGCCTTTATCGTTGCCGAGATGTCCGGTAATCATGGCGGAAGCCTTGAGTATGCACTGGAAATAGTTCATGCAGCCAAGCGCAGCGGTGCTGATGCGATCAAGTTACAGACCTATACAGCAGACACGATTACCCTGAACAGTGATCGCCAGGATTTCTGCATTCCCTCCGGAACACCATGGGCCGGTCATTCGACCCTGTGGAGTTTGTACAACAAAGCCTATACCCCCTGGGATTGGCATGAAAGCATCTTCAGGGAAGCAAGAAGTCTCGATCTGGAGATATTTTCCAGTCCGTTTGATGAATCTGCCGTAGTGCTGCTGGAGCAGCTTGGTGCATCTGCCTACAAGATCGCCTCTCCCGAAATTACGCATATTCCCTTGCTCGACAAGGTTGCAAGAACCGGAAAACCGGTTATCCTTTCGACTGGTCTTGCTGCACTCGAAGATATCGAGCTGGCTTTAGCCACCCTCCGTGCAGCGGGATCAGGTGAAATTATTCTGCTCAAATGCACAACCGCATATCCGGCCCCGATCGAGGAAGCCAATCTCCGCACAATATCGGATATGATCAGCCGTTTCGGTGTGCTTGCAGGGCTCTCTGATCACACAACGGGAGCGATCTCTTCGATCGTGGCGGTTTCAATGGGCGCGAGTTTTATTGAAAAGCATTTTACCATCGACAAAGCCAAAGAGACGGTAGATTCATTTTTCTCGGCAGATGAATCAGAGTTTGCGAGCCTTGTGAAGGATATCCGTCTGGCTGAAAAAGCGATGGGTGAAGTCAGTTATGAGATTGCCCGGAGTGCCCTTTCAAGTCTGAACAGCCGTCGCTCTCTCTATGTGGCGGAGGCAATCAAGGCGGGTGACCTTATCACTGATTCAAATGTCAAAACCGTTCGCCCGGCGTTCGGACTCCATCCCAGATTTTATAAAGAGATTATCGGCCGGCAGGCAAAGTGTGACATGCAGGCTGGCGACCGTCTTCAATTAGAGATGCTTCAATAGCGAATGGGTCACTTTTGCAAATTTTGATGGTCTCCAGCCATTCGAATCATAAGGTGCTTTTTCTCAATGAAGCTTCATCGTTGATTGGTATGGGCCATATTGTGCGCAGTCAGGTACTTGCCCGGATCATGTGCTCAAGAGGTTACCGTATTTCGGGAATTACTCTTGGCGACCGGAAAGCCGTTTCGTTTGCTGAAGAGCGGGCAAAACGCGAAAATTTTGAATGGCCAGTCCGAATTGCGCAGGACATCCGGCAGGCAATTGAATCCCTGTCGAATGATCGGCCTTCCGTAATTTTGATGGACGGCTCTTTTGTGAGCCCGAGCGTATTGGAAAGGTGTGCCGGTATCGGTGTCCCGACTGTCGTGCTTGATTATTTCATCTCCGAGCCCCCAATGCCTGCTGCCGTCATAAATCTGATTGATCACCATCCCGCATCTATTTCAGGGGAACAGCCTTCACGGGAGTGCAAAACGTATTGTGAGGGTCCTCAGTATGCCATTATTCGTAACGAGTTTATTGAAGCGCGTGCACGCCGGACAGCAAGAGGTGAGCGTGCGACCGTAAAAAACATATTGATAGCATTCGGCGGCGCTGATCCGTCAGGCAATTCGTACCGTGCTTTTGAGATGATTCTTCAGTGGCCGGGTGAATTTGTTGTTGATCTGATTATTGGTCCGTTATTTACTTCAAAGATTGAGCCGTCAGCGGCCGGCTTGCAGAACAGGTGTGTTATCAGGGAGCATAAATCGCCGGAGCGCATGGGAGAACTCTTCGAAGATGCAGACCTGCTCTTTTGCGGCGGCGGCGGGACACTGCTTGAGGCACTCTGTGTCGGAGTGCCTGCAATTGTTATTGCTCAGAATGATGCGGAATTGCGGCATGCCCGTTCCCTGGCTGACCGTCATGCCTGTTTGATATCCGGTGACGCCGACTGGGAGTTTGTGAACCGGATTGAAAATCGCCGGAAACTCTCCGTTTCTGCCCGGGGATGTATTGACGGACGAGGTGCAGAGAGAATATGTGATATAATTGAGCAGCAGTTAAATTGAGCATGAGGACCTGTTATTATGGCGTTACACTCTAAGGTGCTTTTTGTCGGGGCAGGGCCCTCCCAGATGCCTGCTATTAAGCATGCCCGAACACTTGGCTATATCCCCTATGCTGTTGATGCAGATCCTTGCGCCGTCGGCTTTGAGCATGCAGAAGGATTTGCAGTCGGTGATATCCGGGATTCTGAATTTATCTTAGCCTGCGCCGGACGGTTCAGTGTTAATGCTATTGTTGCGGTTGCAACCGATGTGCCGGTTCCGGCTGTGGCCAGGGCGTGCGTTTCATGTGGTTTCTCCTCTATCTCTGTCGAAGCTGCTGATGTATCGGTAAATAAATGGCTGCAGCGCCAGAGAATGAAGGAAGCAGGCCTTTCGGTGCCTGCATTCATGCCGTTCAGGTTTCCCGACGAAGCTGCCCGTCATGCGGCAGAGATTGGCTTTCCTGTCGTGATCAAACCCATAGATTCGGCTGGCAGCAGAGGTGTGCGTTTTGTCAGATCTGCAGAAGAGGTCATGCAGGCGGCAACCGAAGCGCTTGACGCCTCCCGTTCAAAGATTGGTCTTGTCGAGGAATATGTCGAAGGGCTGGAGGTAAGTGTAGAGGGTTTTGTTGTAAACGGAAAATTCTCCGGGATCTGCATTTCAGAAAAGAGTCGTACAAATCCGCCCTATCTGCTGGATATGGCAGTGCATTTTCCGGATTCCCTCTCAACAGAGGAGCAGAGGGCAATTCATTCAGCAGCAGCTAAGGCAGTCTCGGCATGCGGTCTGAATAACTGTCCGGTGCATATGGAGTTGTTAAGAGCTGAACGGGGTCCTGTTGTCGTGGAACTTGCGGCGCGCGGGGCGGGCTTTCGTGTTTTTACCGATATTCTTCCTCATGTAACAGGCATTGATACGGTTGGCACACAATTGCGATTAGCGCTTGGAGAGCCGGCAGACATTATTCCGTTACCGCATCTCAGGGGGGCGGTAATCATTTTTATAAGCCCGGTTGCAGGCAGGCTGAAAGCGGTCAAAGGCCTTGATCAGGCAAGGCTGGTGGCCGGGGTGCAGGACGCCGAGGTATATGTCAAACCCGGCAGCGTTATGGGTGCACTCAGATGCGGGGCAGACAGGGCGGGTCATCTGATTGTTTTTGGTGAAAATCGGCATGAAGCCGAAAGCCGGGCGGAACTTGCCTTGTCGTTTATTAAACTCGAAATGGAATAGTACACATGGATGAACAGGACAAAATACTGATTCAGGAGCGCTATAAAGAGAGATTGATCAAGTATGGCCCGGGTATCAAGGCTCTTGCTTCCGGGATTGAGTCAAGACGAACAGTGCGCTTTGATATTCTGGCTGAGATTGGTATCAGTGAGGGATCGAGTGTTCTGGATGTTGGTTGCGGCCTGGCTGACTTTTATGCACACCTGATCGGTAAGGGGATCAATGTTCACTATACAGGTGTCGATATTGTTCCCGAGCTTATTGACGAGGCCCGAATTGCCTATCCGGCTCTTGACCTACGCACCCTGGATTTGCAGGATGAACCCTTCCCGGCAAAAAGTTATGACTACGTAGTCTGCTCGCAGGTGTTCAACCTGCGCCTGGAAAAAGAGAAGAATGAGGCTCTTGTTCAGGATATGCTCAGGGTAATGTTCAATATTGCCCGATCCGGAGTTGCCGTTGACCTGCTGACAAGTTATGTTGATTTTCAGCAGGAACATCTCTACTACTATCAACCGGAAAAGCTTTTTTCCTTTGCAAAACAGCTGACCCGTCGGGTTACGTTACGACACGATTATCCGCTGTTTGAGTTTTGCCTCTACCTCTATCCGGACTTTGAAGGATGGGCTCCGAAATGAGCCTCAAATCCGCCACATCATTAGCTCTAACCGTTGATGTTGAAGGAGAGTGGTTTGGATTGCCCGGCGAACAGGGTTCATTCGAACTGCAGAAGATTGTTGATGCAGTCCGGAACCTTGAGCTGCTGCTTGAAAGGATGGAATCCGGTCTCGGGGTGAGGATTCCGGTTACCTGGTTTATACGGTGTGATGATTCAGTAGAGGCAGTAACCGGTGCTGTTTCAGGCCTTCTGCAGTCGCTGGAGGGTTTTATCGTACGCAGGTCCGCACTGGGAGATGAGTTTGGTGTTCATCCCCATCTTTACCGGCTGCAAGAGGGTCAGTGGGTATCCGAGACCGGCAGCGACCGCCAGATTGAACAGGTAGAACGGGCGGTGAGAGCCTGGGAGAGCTATTTCGGATCTCTGCCGGCAGTGTCGAGAATGGGCGAAGCGGTTATGAACAATTCTCTGGCAAACGCCATCAATGAATTGGGGATAGCATGTGATTCAAGTGCGCTGGCCGGCAGGAAGCGGTTCGACAGCGGGTTCCAGTTTGACTGGACAGGAACTCCCTCAATGCCCTATCATCCCTCCACGGTCGATTACCGGAGACCGGCTGAAAACGGTGAAGCAAAGTATCGTTTTCTTGAAGTTCCTTTTACCATGCTTCCCATCACAGCCCCTATTGATCTGAATCCGGTAAACAGATACTGCAACCTGGCGTTTCGTCCGGAGCTGATAGAGTCAGCACTGAAGAGCATGGCAACACCCGACAGGGTTATTGCCGTTGTTCACCCCCATGAGTTATTGACAAGTATTCATCAACATCCCCTGATATCACACAGCGCAACTTCACTGAAAAAAAATATTCTGAGCCTGACTGCCGCTTTTGGTGAGCTGAAGTTTGTGCTTTTATCAGAGTGCATTACCGGCCATAGTGAAAACTGAAACAGTACAGCTTGAACATCAGGTTGCAGAGTTAACCTCAAGGGGTGAAGCGGTTGCCCTGGGGCGAGCTGCTTTTGGCCTCTTTGCCCTTCTCTCACTCTGGAAGATAGCTAACGCACCACAAAAAATAGCTCTGCCATCTTTTCTCTGCCAGAGTCCGCTTGCTGCAGTACTGCATGCAGGATGGGAACCTGTTTTCTGTGATATAGATGTGGAGACAGGCAATGTTTCCGATTCGGAATGGCAGCGCGTTTTCGATGCCGGTGTAGATGCGGTTTTATTTGTTCATCTGTTCGGCAATGTCGGAAACGCGGCCTCTGTTGCCGATCTCTGCCGCAAAAAAGGGATTTATTTCATCGAAGATGCAGCGCAATCGTTCGGAGGAACGCTGCAGAACAAGCCCTGCGGCAGTTTTGGTGATGCTTCCCTTATTTCATTCGGGCACACAAAGATCATTGATGTCAAACATGGGGGCATGGTTTTGACAGATGATGGTTCTCTTGCAGATCAAATCAGGAAATTCACCGATACCTATTCAGGTTTCACATCGGATTCCGCTCCTGTTGCCGCGAAGTTTCTGGAAATGTTCTATGCTGCACGCAATCAGCTTGGAATCAAACCCGAAGGGGCGAGGGAAGCTTTCGGAGGGCTTATGAGCATCTATAAGCCACTTGTTCTGAGCAGATGGAATCCGGCTGCCGCAGAAGAAATTTCGGCACAGCTGACCCGTCTTGAATCCGCTGCAGAGCAGAGAAATGAGAAGAATCTGGAGTATATGGATTTGCTTTCAGATACCGCACTGGTTCCTCTTCGCATGACGGCGGGTTCAGTGCCATGGCGGGCTGTATTTCGTCTTCCGGGTATTGACTGGGCGGAGCAAAAGGCATTGAGTGATGCTGTAAGGCTCGAAAGCATAGATATCAGCAACTGGTATATCCCGTCCCACTGGATGATGGCGCGTGACGGTTCTTCAACGGCGCAGCTGGGCTTTACAGAGTCGCTGTCTCAGGAGATATTTCAGCTGTGGGTTGATGACAGGACAAGTATGGATCGGGTAAAGAAGTCAGCATCTGTATTCATCAGTAAACTGGATAAGGCTGGATATGGATAGTACTTTACATCATGTCGATATTCTCGATACGACCCTCAGAGACGGCAGTTATACGATCGGGTATCAATTTACGGCTGATGAAACCGCACTGATTGCCCATGGGCTTGAACTCTCGGGGATCAATTATATCGAAGTGGGTCATGGCCTGGGACTTGGCGCCGATCGTGCCGGAAAAGGAGCCCAGGCCGTGACGGATTTAGTTTACATGCGTGCATGTTCCAATGCAATACGCAGGGCCAGGTTCGGTTTTTTCTATATACCGGGAATCGGGGAGCTCTCCGATCTCAAACTGCTGGCCGATGAGGGTGGGGCGTTTGTTCGTGTGGGTGTATCACTTGACGCCATAGATCAGGCCTGTCATGCCATACGGGAGGCAAAACGTCTCGGTCTTGAGGTTTGGGCAAACATCATGAAAATCTATGCCTATTCCTTAAAAGAGAGCAGGGAAGGCTCGCTCCGTTTTGTTGAGGCAGGGGCTGATGGAGTATACGTGGTTGATTCAGCAGGAGGTATGCTGCCCTCTGAAGTTGCAGAATATGTTTCGGAAATAAGGAAAGAATTCACTCTTGCAGGTGTTTCGGCACGAATCGGGTTTCATGGTCACGACAACCTCTCCCTCAGTACAGCATGCTCTCTTTCTGCAGTGGGAGCAGGTTGTGATATTGTTGACGGCTCTTTGCTCGGAATCGGAAGAAGCATCGGCAATGCAGCAACCGAGGTCTTGGCGATGGTGCTTTGCCGGGCCGGGTATGAAACAGGAGTCAATGCATGGAATGCCGGTGATTTAGCTGAAAAAACGATTCGTCTTTTTCTTGAACAGCGCTGGCGGCACAGCTCATTGGAACAGGCGCTCGGCTTTGCCCAGATACACAGCGGATTTTTACCTCTGCTTGAAAAGGCAGCATTGCAGTATCAGATCAGTCTCAGGGATGTTGTTCTGGTTTTAGGCCATGATGCAAAACGTCATATTTCTGAAGCGGATGCCCTCTCGGCCGCAGCGTATGCCAAAGAGCAGTCGCTGTCAAGGAAAGTTGGTCCCGGTGATGAGGCCGGTGATTATACCGGGACCATTAAATGGTCAGAAACTCCCTCGTTTGATATCGGGCGATATGCCAACGAGACCAGGAGCCAGTCATTAAGGATGGATCGACCTTCAGTGATTGTGATAGCAGGTCCATGGCTTGAAGATGATCACAACGAAATCAAGCTTCAGGAGATCAGATTACTGAATTATGCTGTGGTTGGCGCCATAGAGGTTTCTGATGCAGCAGACCTTGAGCGGGTCGTTTCTGAGATTGACGGCAGGGTTGATGTCATATTCCTTGACAAGACGCCACGTTCTGACAGCTGGAACATATGTGTCACCCGTCTGGAATCCCGTGAATGGCAATCACGGATGCTTCCCTACGGAGACGAAATAGCCGGATTGATAAGCGCCTGTCATATTGTTGCCATTGAAGCAGGAAAACGGGGAGGAAATTGCATCGCACTTTACGGTGAAGATGACCGTACAAAAATGTTGAGCGCGCTCTTTCCCTACTGGGGCATTTCAATTGTTGACTCTGAACAGGCATCAATTATCGTCGTGGCAGGAAAAACTGAAAATAATAATCAGCTGTTTTCTGAAAACATCACCCTGGTCTATGATCTGGTCTCGGGGGCTGTTACCGGACAAATTGCCAGAGATCTGCTTCGGAATGGCGTTGAGGTTATTCGTCTGGATGGCCGTGCAGCAATAGTCGGAGAGGTGGTCGGCCTGCTTGATGCCCAGAACCTTGTGGATAACATAACAGGAAGAGCTGCTATCAATTCAGTACCTGTTGTTGCCGGAGGCGTCTGGGGTTCCGATGGTGAGGTTGTAGTCAACTCTATAAAAAACCCGTCAGAGGTAATCGGCATTGCCGACGGTAAGGGACGAATCAAGTCCCGGTTGAGTGAAACGGATTCACGTGCGATGGAAAGTGTAAAAAATTCAATCAAGGGTAACCTTCTTGCCGGTGTAATGGGCTTGAAACGTGATCAGGATTGGCTGGACTGAATGCCGTAACGGCCATATCCAATGCCGTGGTGTAAGGTCATAAAGTTAAAGAAGTTTAACTGACGCTGTTTTCTGTAATTTCCTCTCTTATAATTACTGTTTCCCTCTATGAAGCAACGAGAAAATGAAAAAGTGGTGGCAATTGTTGAGGCACGTATGACTTCATCCCGATTACCGGGCAAGCATTTGCTGCCTGCAGATGGAAAGCCGATGCTCAGTCATTTGATTGCCCGGCTAAAAGCTGTGCCGGATATTGATGAAATTGTTATTGCCACTACAACCAACGCTGACGATGACGTACTTGAGCAGCTGGCAATCAGGGAAAATACAGGTGTATTTCGTGGAAGTGAAGAAGATGTTATGGGACGCGTGCTGCAGTCGGCCCGGGCTTACAATGCCCAGGTTATCTGTGAAGTTACCGGCGATTGTCCGATAATTGATCCCATGCTGGTGGAACAGGTTATAAAAACATACTATGCCAACAGCCGGGCTCAGTATGTCAATATCGGTAACTTTGGCATGCCCGATGGTATGGGCGCACAGGTCTTCTCCACTGAAGTGCTTGCGAAGTCGGAAAGCATGACCGATGAGCCTCTTGACAGGGAGCATGTTACGATGCATATTTTACGTAACCCGGAGCTCTTTCCGCCAATATATCTGGTTCCTTTCCGCACTCATTACTGGCCGGGTTTAGGGCTGACGCTCGATGAAAAAAGAGATTATGAGCTTCTGAAACGTATTATTGAGCACTTTGGCAATGAGAATCCATTATTCAGCTGCAGCGATGTTCTTCAACTTCTCAAAGAAAAACCGGAGTGGGTGGCTATTAATCATGAAGTCAGGCGCAAGGGGAATACATGACTGAAGGGCGGATAGCTGTCGTCAGTCACGATGCCGGCGGTGCAGAGATTCTCAGCAGCTGGCTGCGCAGATACGATGGCCCTTATTCTTTGGCTCTTGATGGCCCGGCGGCAGGCGTTTTTCAGCGCAAGCTCGGCAATTGTTCTGTCGTCTCCCTCACTGAAGCAATCGAAGAAAGCGACTGGGTACTATGCGGGACAAGCTGGCAATCCAGCCTTGAACGACAAGCCATAATGCAGGCAAAATCAGCAGGCAAGCACAGTGTTGCCTTTCTGGACCACTGGGTCAATTACTCCGAGAGGTTTCTGGAGCAGGGAGATATGGTTCTTCCCGATGAAATATGGGTTGGGGATGAGCATGCTCAAAAAATAGCACAAACTCATTTTCCTGATCTCCCGATTAACCTGCAGACCAATCCCTATTTTGAGGATATAAAACTTGAGTTTGAAAGCATTTCCCAGATAAAACAAGATGCTGCTTCATTTACTGTGCTTTATGTTTGCGAGCCGGTACGTGAGTTTGCGCTCTACAAGTATGGTGATGAACGCTTTTTTGGATATACCGAAGAAGATGCCTTGCTGTTTTTTCTGGAAAATATTCAGGTACTCGGCTCTCCGGAACCGGTCATCAATCTCAGGCTTCATCCCACAGAAGCAAAAGGCAAATACGATCAGATAAAGAACAGCTCGCCCTTGAACATCAGGGTTAGCAGCGGCAAAACACTCTTCGAAGAAATTGCAGAAGCAGATGTTGTGGTCGGTTGTGCATCAATGGCACTGGTAGTAGCTCTGCTGGCAAAAAAAAGAGTGATAAGTTCAATACCTTCTGGCGGCAGGCCATGCGTTCTTCCATTTTCTGAAATAGAGCATATGCCGATTTTAGTTACTGATTACCGGAATAGTGCGGATGGCTGAAAAGAGTCTCATCATTGGCCTTGGTCAGATAGGCATGGGCTATGATCTTCTGCTTGATCCGGCAAAGTTTGTCTTCAGCCATGCCAGGGCATTTTCACTTCACGAAGCCTTTGAACTCTCAGGTGCAGTTGACCCGTCGTCGGCTCAACGCAGGCTTTTTGAAAGTCATTACAACAAACCGGCCTATGCCGATACAGAAAGCGCACTGAGGGCTGAAAAACCGGCTGTCGTGGTCATCGCAACGCCGACAGCACTGCACCGGGAGGCTGTCCATACGATATTGTCGCATTCAAAACCAAAGGTCATTCTCTGTGAAAAGCCCTTAGCCTATAATCCGCTTGAAGCCCGGGAGATGGTTGAAGCCTGTCAATCTGCCGGCGTGAAACTTTTTGTCAATTATATGCGAAGGGTTGATATCGGTGCATTGGAGGTGAAAAGGCGTATCGACGAGGGTTTACTATCGGCACCCATAAAGGGGGTTGCCTGGTATTCAAAAGGTTTTTTGCATAACGGGTCACATTTTTTCAATCTGCTGGAGTTCTGGCTCGGAAGTTTCGTGAGAGCCGGGCTTCTCGACCGGGGTCGCCTCTGGGATAATAAAGATCCTGAGCCTGATGTGCATGTTGAGTTCGAGAACGGCAAAGTTGTTTTTATATCAGCATGGGAGGAGGCATTTTCCCATCATACCATAGAACTGCTTTGTCCCTCCGGTCGACTGCGCTATGAGCAGGGGGGCGCTTCCATTACCTGGCAGTCAACGACTCCCCATCCAACCATTTCAGGCTACAGGGTGCTGCAGCCGGCCGTCGAAGAGATTGTAACCGGAATGAACCGCAATCAATGGTATGTGGCGGACCATGTGGCAGATTTTCTTGCCGGACGCCGCTACACCTTGTGCACGGGCAACCAGGCTCTTGCGACTCTTGAGGCTATGCAGCAAATAATTAATCAGAGAGGATAATGACCATAGAAAAGTTAGCATTACACGGTGGGCCGAAAACGGTCAACAGGCCATTCAGGCGATATAATTCGATCGGAACGGAAGAGGTTCATGCCGCCAAAGAGGTCATAGAGAGTGGTGTGTTATCACAGTTTCTGGGAGTATGGCATGAGGATTTTTACGGAGGTCCGAAGGTTCGGGAATTTGAAAGAAACTGTGCTGACTACTTCGGAGTAAAGCATGCCATTACAGTCAACTCATGGACATCCGGTCTTGTTGCTGCGGTAGGTGCGATTGGCATTGAGCCGGGTGATGAGGTTATTGTTACGCCATGGACCATGAGTGCAACAGCAACAGCTATACTGCATTGGAATGCCATTCCGGTCTTTGCAGATATTGATCCCGAAACTTTCAACCTGGATCCTGCATCTGTTGAAGCGAACATCACCCCCTATACCAGGGCGATTATAGTGGCGGATATTTTCGGCCAATCAGCCGACATGGATGAATTGATGACCATTGCCGCCAGACACGGGCTCAAGGTTATTTCCGATACTGCGCAGTCACCCGGAGCGCTCTACAGGGATAAATACGCAGGAACACTTGCACATGTCGGAGGATACAGTCTCAATTACCACAAGCATATACATACCGGTGAGGGAGGGGTTCTTGTTACTGATGATGACGAACTTGCCGAACGTCTCCAGTTGATTCGCAACCATGCCGAAGTTGTTGTGGAAGACAAGGGTGTGAGCAATCTGTCCAATATGCTTGGATACAATTTCAGGCTTGGAGAGATTGAGTGCGCTATTGGAATTGAGCAATTGAAAAAACTTGGCCGGTTTGTACAGTCCCGCCAGGCAACCGCTGATCGACTGAACGAGGGTCTGGCCGGACTGCCGGGTCTGAAGCTTCCTGTGGTCAGGCCGGATCGTACGCATGTCTATTATGTCTACCCGATGACTGTCGATGCATCAGAAACAGGCGTCAGCAGGGAACGCATCCATGCCGCATTGCAGGCGGAAGGATTGTCGTTAAGCAACCGTTATCAGAATATTCATCTTCTGCCCTGTTACCAGCAGAAAATGGCATATGGAACAAAAGGTTTTCCCTGGAACTCTGAAATTTGTCACAGGGATGTGGATTACCGCAAGGGGATCTGTCCGGTTGCGGAAAAAATGCAGGACGAGGCCTATCTCGGTTTCGGCATGTGTGTCTATGATCTCGACGGTGAAGATGTTGATTTGATCATCACAGCGATAAGGAAAGTATGGCAGAATCTTGACTCGCTCAAGGGGTAAGGAGGCTGATGGAAAAGATGGTAACAGAAGAGGGTCCGGTTCTCTGTGGAGAGAAGGTGCTGCTGAGGCTCTTCACTCTGGCGGACATCAATGAAGTCTACATCGGATGGCTGAACGATCCGGAAGTGGTTCGCTACAGCAATCAGCGATTTCACAGGCATGATGCTGAAAGCTCCCGGCGCTATCTTGCCACTTTCAGTGACACGGATAATCTTTTCATGAGTATTCATGCTTTGAGTGATAATCGTCAAATCGGAACCATGACCGCATACCGCTTCCGCCATCATGGAACGGTCGATGTCGGC
>Ga0172375_10006521_pt1 | contig 16336 bp, 12 predicted proteins | sample LakKiv1m_FD_114537 | JGI IMG/M metagenome (GOLD analysis project Ga0172375, IMG submission 114537) | Freshwater microbial communities from Kabuno Bay, South-Kivu, Congo - kab_092012_11.1m | ecosystem: Environmental > Aquatic > Freshwater > Lake | place: Democratic Republic of the Congo...
AATGCTTTAAATTGTCATTCTGAACTCGTTTCAGAATCTCTTGTTATTTAGTAATATATATTTTCATATAGACCCTGAAACAAGTTCAGGGTGACATTTTTGGTGACTTTTGCAAGTCCCTCACTTTAACAAAACTACTTTCTTTGCCACCGGCCACCTGCCAATAGCCACCAGCCGAATAAAATATACCCCGCTCCCCACTCCATCTGCATCCCAAACCACGCTGTGTTTGCCTGATGCCCAATGCCCAAGGCCTAATGCCGCAATTTCCCGCCCCATCGAATCATATACTATCACACTTACTTCCCCTGCTTCCTGCAAAGTGAATTCCAGTGTCAGACGCTGGTTGAAAGGATTAGGATATACGGTCATTTCCATTTCCGGCAGCAGATCTGCCTTTCCTTTTACCGCATTGGGAAAAATCGCTTCGATGCCCGGATAATTCAGCCCATAGCGCAGGCATCTGGCAATCTCATAACTGGTATTATAATTCCACACCACATTGGACATTGAATCCGCTTCGAACATATCGCCGGAAGTCGATTCGCAAATCAAAGTGTTGCCGTTAGGCAGCCTTTGACAGCTGCCCAGATGATTGGAATAAAAGCCGGTGCCGGCGGAATAAACCCAAGTTGGATTTTCCGGAGCGAACGCGCTGTTCGGCTCGATAGAATAATGTCCTGCCGCATCCACCGGTGGGGTCAATTCCACTATCTCGGAAATATGCGTCCCTTCGCCGTTGTTGAAAGTCAAAATATTGCCCTCGCCGGGATAACCTTCAGCAATCCACACCGAACAATGTATCACATCGAAGTACTCAGCGCCGGTGCGGTCGTAATTCTCCGGACTGCCCCATCTGTACAAAATATCCCCCCCCATCCCGCTGCTGCCGCCGGAATGACCGGCTGCTTCTTCAATAGTCGTGCTGTGGTCGATAATATAAAACTCATCGGTAAAATGCGAACTTAAAATTATCTGGTCGAACTCTTCATTATAGTCGATGCCGTTTAGATGCAGCCAATCCGCGCTTCCGGGGCCTCCGATTCCTCCCAGCGGCATATTGATATCCAACAGTTCCGGATGATCGCCCACTACTCCGTAATTATCCTTGGCCGGATCGTAATCCTGCACCAAATGATCCCACACATGCCATTCCCATACGATACTGCCGCCGCCAGAGCCATTAGGCTGGATTTCAATCACATGATCCGGCCACATCACCAGCGCAGTATTCCTCCCCGCCTGCACCGCCTGCGCGGCTGTTTTAACTTCCCAAGCGATGGCTAATACATTGCCGTTAGGTATCGGTTCGATATCATGATGAGTCAAATGCTGAGTGGTATTATATTCGAATTCCCACACTAAACTCCCGGAAATATCTAATTCCTGCACCAATCCGGCGCTGCCACCGCCGTTTAGGTAGGTCATATTGGGTGAAGCGGGCCGGACAATATGCCCGTTCTCTAACAGATAGACCGAATACCCGCCGCGCTTACTGTTATACCAGCTGTGCGCAATGCTCCCGCCCATATTAACTAAATAAGTATTATTACTTAGGTTAGGACTGTACAATGTATATCCTTCGAATGGCGAGACGGCGGCGGATGACAGCGCGGCGGAAAACAGGATTGCAGCTAAAGTTATTATGATGACAAAATTACGAAACATTTTTTCTCTTAATTTGCAGGTTGAAAAAGTGTTCAAGTAGGGGCGAACGGCCGTTCGCCCCTACATTCGACATTCGACATTTCTTATTCGATATTCGATATTCGCTTTTCCCAACTCCCAGTCGTACTCACTATCAAAGTCGTATAAAATTTTAAGAGCTTGCTTCAAGGCTTTCAGCCTTTCGCAATGACACATTGGAACTAACCTTTAAAATAGTACACCTTACACCTAACACCCAGCGTTTTACACACAACACCTAACACCCAGTCCCCAGTCCCCTAATACACAACGACCTTCCGATAATACCGTTTTTCCGAATTTAAAGCATCGACATCGATCCAGCTGGTATCCGGCGGAATAACAACCGCTTGCGGTGTCCCTGAAGGTTCGAAATAGGGAGTATCTTGATAATAGATTTTGTATTGGTCGGCATAGGAAACCTGCGGCCAGCTGAGGATGACATTGTTGTTTGATATCGAGATTGACAGACTATTGTCGATGGCGGCAAATTTTTCAAAGGTAAATTCATCGAAATCATCTACGAAATCAGGATAGTGTCCGATATTGCCCGTAAAAGTATAGCTGCCGGGCGGCAACTCAGCCGGGATATCTTGCACGATTTGCACCGTGTTAGTTCCGCCTATGTTCAGTACCAATCCTTGATTAAAGAGTAATGGCCCATAAACGCTGTCAGGCGCCTCCGCTTCCGTCCAAAAATCGAAGTTAAGAGCGCTGCTTAGCAGATTCGACATCGTTCTGGTAAAAGTGAAAGAGCCGCCTTCGGCGGGAATTTGTATGGGCGTTCCCGGAGGAGTCATAGTTACAGTCAAAGCATTCAAATTGACCACACCGGGATAATACCAAGCGTAGCGGTAGGCTTTGGCGATTTGGGAAGTAGTCATATACGACCATTGCGTAGCGCCGGCGGTGTTGACTTCGAAAAAATCTCCGCTGGTGGCTTCATTGGCTAAAGTATTGCCGTTAGGCAGCCTTTGGCAGCTGCCCAAATTGCCGGAATAAAATCCGGTGGCGGTATAAGTCCACACCGGCGCGGTTGGCCCATAAGCTTGTCCGGTGATGTATGTATAAAATCCCGGCTGACTTTGCGGCAGTACCAATTCCACCACTTTTGATTGATTAAGATTAGTGCCGTTATTGAAAGCCATCAAATTGCCGGCGCCGGGGCAATTCGCCGGCACCCATTTAGCGCAATGCACCACATAAAAGTATTGCGAGCCGGTATGACCGTAATTCGACGGTTTGCCCCACCTATATAGGAAATCCCCGCCCCGGCCGTAGATGCCTCCGGTATGTCCTGCCGCTTCGGCTGTAGTCGTGCTGTGATCGATGATATATATTTCGTTCATATTGTGGGAAGTGAAAGCGATTTGATCCAGTTCGGGATTGTAGCTAACGCCGTTCAAGTGATTCCAATCGCCGCTGCCGCTGCCTAAATTGATATTAAGCAGTTCCGGGTGTTCGCGGACTACCCCGAAATTGGCTGCGCTGGGATTGTAATCCTGAATCAAATGATCCCACATATGCCATTGCCAAACTATTTCGCCGGTGGTGGCTCCGGTAGGCTGAACTTCGATGATATGGTCGGGCCACATTCCGTTAGCGCCGGGATTTTGCCGCCCGGCCGCGGTCGCTTGAGCCTGAGTTTTCACTTCCCAAGCAATCAATAATACATTACCGTTGGGCATCACTTCGATGTCGTGATGCGTTACATACTGGGTGGTATTATAGGTATAAGTCCAAAGCACAGTCCCGCCCCAACTGATTTTTTGCACTTTCCCAGCCACAGCTGGACCAAATAAATAAATCGGACTTGCCCGGCAGGGACGCATAATCGAACCGTCTTGCAGCAAATGCACTACATAGCCGCCCTGAGCAGTGTTGTTCCAAGTCTTGACTATCGTCCCGTTCATATTGACCAGATAAGTGTTATACTGATCCAAAGGATTATAGAGGGTATAGCCGGGGAAAGTTTCACCGAAAACGGCTGCGGCAAAGCTGAAAAAGCAGATTGCCGTCAAGATTATTCCGACCGGAGAATAGTCTTGTCTTACTCTCATTTGAAACTCCAAAGGTGGGGGTGCGGGTAGTTTAATTATTAAAGAAGTCTGCAAGTAAAAGCAGTAACAAGTAACAAGTAAAAAGTAGCAAGAAAAAGCAAACAATATATCTGTATAGGCGCTCTTAGCAAAGTCGAACAGATTTATCACTTCAACAACACTACTTTTTGTGTCCGATACACTCCTCCCGCTTCCAAACATATAAAATAGATGCCGCTGGCAAGTTCGAAAGCATCGAAAGTCTTATGATGAATTCCCGCAGAATATTCCCCTTCCGCAATCAATCCGGCTTCCCGCCCCTGCAAATCGAATGCTTTTAAAGTAACATAGCCAGGCGCAGGCAATTGAAAACTAAGATTCACCGCTTGATTGAAGGGATTAGGATACGGTTCATACAATACACATTCGCCGGGGATATAATCGCTGCGGTTTTTCACAAAGACGCTTTCCGCTGCCAGACACACCAGCCAAACATCGATTTCTCCCGCGCCATAAGCATCGGTCATCCCGGCAGCCAAATATTTGCCATCTTCCGCCTGCACCGCGCTATAGAAATAATCGTCATTTTCTCCTATGGGTCCACCTAAGCCGAAAGTCCACAGCGAATCTCCGTCAGCTTCGATTTTAACCAGATAGCCGTCGAAAAACGGTCCTTCATTCCTCTTAGTGACTCCCGCAATGATATAACCGCCGTCGGTTGTGGAAGTAAGCCCGTAGCCGATATCATCCCAAGGATTGCCGTACAATCTGGTCCATAAAGTATCTCCCTGCGTATCGGTTTTCACCGCAAAAATATCGTAATAACCGAAACTGAAGGAGCAAGAGCCCCCGACCGCCAGAAATCCGCCGTCAGGAGTCTCCGTCACTCCGTAAAATACATCCTGCAAATAGTAATAGGGCATACCGTAACTACGGGTCCATAAAGTATCGCCAGAGGCGTCGGTTCTGATCAGATACGCTTCCTGATCATACAAAACAAATGAACCCGATTCCCCCGCCGCTATGTATCCTCCATCGGAAGTCTGTTTGACCGTATATATCTTGTCCGCGCTCTCACCACCATAATATCGTATCCAGGATACATTGCCGTCACCATCGGTCTTCAATAATACCGCGTCGTATGCTCCCGCCGAGCCGCTGGAACTGGAAAAACCGCTGAGAATGTAGCCTCCGTCCCAAGTAAGACCGACATCGGTGCAATTGTCATCGTCATCGCCATTTATAACTTTAGTCCAAAGTGTATCCCCGGCGGAATCCGTCTTAATCAGGTGATAATCGGCTAAAACAGCGCCGAAAGAATTGGTCGTCCCACCGATAATAAATCCGCCGTCCCCCGTCTGCCGAAATCCCCCGCAATAATCATCCCCGCTGCCACCGTAATTACGAGTCCACAGCGTATTGCCGTCACTATCGGTCTTTATCAAATAAATATCGTATCCTCCGGCGGTGAAAGAATTTGTATGTCCCAAAATTGCGAATCCACCATCTTGAGTTTGTAAAATCCTTCGACCAAAATCAGCTTCGACACCGCCAATAGTCCGCGTCCACAAAGTATCCGGCGCTTGAGCTGATGCTGTCGATATGACTAATACTAACATCAATATGGTATTAAAATAAGTTTTCATATGCTCCTCTTTCTGTAAGGTTGCAAGTTGACAAGTCTACAAGTTTGCAAGTTGACAAGTTTACAAGTTTGCAAGTTGAAAAGTTGAAAAGTTGAAAAGTTGAAAATCCGGTTCCAAGTATTCTGACTTTAAGGTTATATTATATTCAGAGAGATTGCTTCAAGGCTTTCAGCCTTTCGCGATGACATTTTTGGGCGTGTTATGACCTTGAAAGACATTACTGCTAACACCCAACACCTAACACCTAACACCCGGCCCCCAGCATCACATTTCTTCCCCATTATCTTCCGCAATCAAGACAATCCCTTCCACTCCCTCTAATGTGGACAAATCCGAGATGAGGTTTTGTTCGCTGAATTGTTTCTTTATCCTCACCAAATAAGATTGCTCGACAAAATCGCCAGTTCCAATAGTTTTAACCGACAATTGCGTAAATGATGAAAGCAATTTTTTAAAAACCGGCGCATAGCTTTTACTGTCGGCGAAATTAGCGGCAATTTGGAATCTGAGCAAATAATTCTGTTTAGGGCTAACGCCAAATTGACCGAAATCCAGCAGCAGTATAAAGAATAAAATCAAACCTACACCATACAAAGCAATCTGATAATTCCCAATCCCCGCCGCCATCCCCGCCGCCAGCGCAAAAAACACAAAAGCGATGTCCCGGTTATCCTTTACCGCCGTGCGGAAACGGATAATCGACAAAGTCCCCACCAATCCGAAAGCCCGCGCAATACTGTTGCCTATCACCATCATCACTAACGCTACTATTACCGACAACATAACTAAGGTCAATAAAAACGATGCCTGCGTCGACTTGTGCCGGTTAGTGATCCTATATGCCGCCGCTATCAATATCCCCAGTATAAAAGCCAGCGTCAAATTGATAATAATATCGATGGCGCCGAAATAATTCAAAGTGACGCTATAGTTGTAAAGTCGATCCAAATTTATCCTCTTTAAAAGGTTCTGACTATAAAGCTAATCCCGCTTTTCCGAAACCGTATTATTTAGCATCCTTACAAAATTGTGGGAATGCAAAAAACATAATCACACCGAAATCGCTGCCGTTTCCCCCTTAGGCTTTCCGCTTTCCATTCGGGCGCTTTCCCTAAATCCATTTACAGCCTGAACCGAACTCAACCGTTTGTAATGCCTACGCCCCGCATCCACTCCATCGCAATATTTGGAAATCGCTTCCAGCCGCAAATTATAATCCCGCACGATATTTCGCACCCATAACGGTAGTTTGCCGTAAGTTTTTATCTCCAAAATGAATTCTTTGTCATCGATCTCAATTAAATCCTCTTCGCGAAAAATCTCTTCGACCAGCGGATTGGCGTAACTCCTGACATTCAAATCGAAAGTTACCCGCAGCGAAGGATCGTCCAATCCGGTTAACGCTTCTCTTTCATATACCACTAAAACCAGCGGCTCCAAACTCAACCGGTACAAAAAATAGATGAACTTTTCTATCGCTTTACCTCCGTTGGCTGAACCGTTATTATCTTTTAGCAGCAGATGAGGATTATGAGCGAAATAAGCCAGATGTTCCCCCGGTATGCTGGCGCGTTCTTTAAAAATGGTATCTTCTCTCTTATTTTTTATCTCCAGAAAAGCCTGGTGGCATTTAGCGGGAAAATCGTACACTCTGATATGCAGTTTTTTGCGGATTTTAATCCCCATCTTCTTTTCATTATAGAACTGCAGATTATGAGTATCGAAATAGATGCTGCGGACCGTGTACTGCTGATCGCTCCGTTCCGCGCAAAAAGCGTCGTGACGCATAAAAGGCAGAAAACTCTTCCGCAATGCGGATAGCTTTTCATAGCCTATATGATACTTGTATTCGCGTCGTTCAAAATAAAACATAGTTTGACCCTTGTGCTGTCGACCCTCAGTGGTCGACAGCAAGTCTCAATACGGTAAGCTAATTGTGTCGACTACGGAGAGTCGACACCACCGTCATAGTCTTTCCGAATGATTATTACCGCGCTACGGCACAGAACTCAATTTATCTAACAATCCTGCGAATAAGGGCTGATCTTTGATAGTTACAATCGCTCTGCCGGTCATTCCGTTCATCAATCGGTCCTGCTCATTGGCTATTAAAGCGGTTACAACTAAGCCGCTCAAACTGCCTTTAAGAAATTTCACCTGAAAAATCACTCCGGTGAAAACCACATCTTTCTGCGCCGGAAGTTTAATTTGAATTTGCTGCCCCGGCTGCACAAAATTCGCCACAATTTCCGGGAAAGACGCTTCCACCGCCAAAGTGTCGATGTTTTCGATGCGAATAATGTTTTCCGGTAGAGAATCGGACAATACTATCCCGCCGATAGGCGCGGTGATATAGGTGCGTTTCGCCATCCGGCTTTGCAGATTGCTCAATAGTACGCCAATCCTTTCCGTTTCCGCCAAAGCGACTTTAATATCTTCCGGCCGGGAACCAGCTTGCAAAGCCCTTAGTTGCGACCCCGCTAATTGCCAATCCGCTTCTGCTAATTGGTAAATCCCGGCGAAAGTCTGGTATTCCGCTTCCGAAGTGAAATTCCCCTCGACCAAAGATTTTGCCCTTTCGTAATCTTGTTTGGCGGATTCCATCGCCACTTTGGCGCGTTCCACATTCTTTTCCGCTACTTCCAGCTCTTCTTTCTTGCTCCCGGCGAGTAGGGAGGAATAAATGGCTTGCGCCTGCTTCAATTCCGCCTGCAAAGCTTTATACTGGGAGTTCAGTTCATCTGAATAAACCACCGCCACCGTATCTCCGGCGGCGACAAAATCACCCTCCGCCAAATTCCGGGTGAAAGCTATATCTACAAAATCCGGACGGTAAAACTGCATCAGCATCTGCTCCTTGCACCCGCCATTGATCTTCGACTCCCACCCCGAATACAATTGATCCGCACCGTTCATCCGCAGATACCATACTTTCACCGGTTCCAATCCGCAAGGTCCTGTCACTCTTAACGGTATCGGCACAAAAATTCCAATAAACAGAAATAATGACAGCGCAGCTGACAGGATCAAGCGCCTGATCAATACCGATTTGGAATATGAGTTCTGCATAAATTGATTCTTAGATGAAAAGTAACTGATTAGCAAAAATGTAAGACTTCAGCTTTCTGAAGCACAATGGTCATGCTGTGCCCTGTCCTGAACTTGTTTCAGGATTATTTCAGCATTCAGCGCCTTGAAAATCATGAAAAAGCAAAGGCGCTGGATGCTGAAACAAGTTCAGCATGACCATTTACGGAAGGTTTTGGATAATGTTAAAATGATACCAAATAACTAAAGTGAAACAGCGTATCGATAGTTTGAATAAAACTGTTAAAAAAAGGTTTAATTTGCGTTAAATTTTTATAAAGATATTTTTCACAAATCAAAAGCAATTGTTATGCCAATGATAATATGAATTTAACATATCTTATTTTGATTTCCAAATTCTATAACCTGTCCTTAATACGGACATTTTGTCCAATTTCCGCACACCTCTATTTCTTGAAAGACAATCATCTTAACCATCTGTTTATTATCGGAGAGTTCCGCTCCTTCTTGCCTTTCTTCCTAAGAAAGTTTCTGCTTCTTTCATTCACCGCGATAGTTTCCCGGAAAAAGTAGATTACGCTGTAAATACTTGACAATTGCCGGAGCGTCTTGTATATTTACTCAGAATCCCCAATCCGCAAAAACTGTTTAATCCATCTGTCTAATGTTTGCTTGCTTTTGCTTTTCCCTAATCCCTATTCGCTTTTCCCTATTCGCGGCTTTTATCAGCTTTTATCCGTAATTCAAATAGCTGTCGGCCCTCGACCTTGAGAACACCATTCCTCATCTCACTATTTTCCCTTTCCGTATTTTGGTTTCAGCCTGTCTGCGCCTCAACCCCAGCCGCGGAAATCATCTACTTCCTGCTTATCGACCGCTTCTGCGACGGCGATTCTTCCAACAATCGAGGCTATAATCCGTCCAGCTATGAACCTTATGACGGAAGCAATCCTATAGCTTTGAAAAGCTATCAAGGCGGCGACCTGCGCGGTGTCATCCAAAAACTGGGTTACCTGCAAAATCTCGGCGTCACCGCCCTCTGGCTCAGCCCCTTCCTCGATAATTCCAACACCGATTATGTCGGCTGGCAGCCCTATCACGGGTATCATCCTATCGACTTTTACCGAGTCGATGAACATTTCGGGACTCTGTATGACCTCCAAGAATTAGTCCGGCAAGCCCATTCCCGCGGTATAAAAGTCATCTTCGATATGCCTTTCAACCAGACCGCCGCCGAACACCCCTGGCTCGCCGATTCCACCAAGAAATCCTGGTTTCATTTCGATGAAAACGGTAATCCTAACGAAATCACCGATTGGTTCGACCAAAATCAAATCGAAATCGGCGAACTGCACGGTCTGCCCGATTTGGCGCAGGAAAATCCTGCAGTTTACGATTATCTGCTTTTAGTATCCAAATACTGGATCGACCAAACCGGCTGCGACGGCTTCCGTCTCGATGCGGTAAAACATATCCCCATAGATTTCTGGCGGAAATTTAATCAGGATATAAAAAACTTCGCCGGCAGCGATTTTATGCTCATCGGTGAAGTTTTCTGGGGCGAAACCGAACGCATTCTGCCCTATAAAGACCTGGATTTCACCCAACTCTTCGATATTCCCGGTTATTATGTCATCCGCAATGTCTTCGCGCAAGGCGCGTCCGCACGCTATTTGAGCGATTATGCTCATTCCTCCGCATCCTTGTGGAGGGAAATTACTCCCGTCACCCTCATCGACAATCACGATGTCGCCCGTTTCAATTACGGTATCAGCAAAAATAGCTGGGAAAAACAGCGGCTGGCGCTGTCCTATCTGCTGACTATGCCGGGAATTCCTATGCTCTATTACGGCGCGGAAATCGGAATGCCCGGCTATACTCCGGTCGATCCGGTAAGCGGGGAACCGCAGGATTATCTCAACCGCCTGCCCTTCCCCCCATTGGATGAAACTTCCCGCCAAAAGTCCGAACAAATCGCCGCCCTCCTCAACCTGCGCAAACTGTGTCCCGCTTTATATGAGGGAGATTTTTACGAAACCTATGTCGATTGGGGGATTTACGGTTTTATCCGGCAGGATTCTGCGGAGTCATTTCTGGTCTTTATCAATACTTCGGATAAGACAGAAAAATTTTCCACCGATATGAACGGTTGGGAAATCGCTTCGAGAGCGGATTTACTTTATGGCGATGGGAAAATTAAAGGAAGTGGTAAGATATGGAATTTGACTTTGCCGCCCTTATCGCTGACCGTCTGGAAAATTCACATTCAAACTCCCCATCCTCTTTTGCGGCAAGCGCCATTTACCGACAGATTGACCGGCGATTATAAAATAATCACTATAACTTATGCCGATAACGACCGCGCAGAAAAAGTCCAAATCGCCGGGGACTTTAATAATTGGCAGCCTACTGATTATCCCGGCCGGGGGGAAAATGATCATCGCATTATCTCAGTTCCCCTCCGCCCCGGCAAATACCGCTATAAATTTGTCCTCGACGGTAACCGCTGGGAAGCCGATCCGAACGCGCCTTTCGAACTCGATCCTTGGGGCGGGAATAATAGTATTTTAGTTGTCGAATAATTTTTCGAGGAAAGAATATGAAAACTGCAATCCTCAGTAAGATATCTTTACTTAGTCTGATTATTCTCAGCCTAATAGCGCTTGATGCGCAGGCCCAGTCCTTCAGCCAATTTCTCTCCCAGCTCTTTTCACTTCCCGATTCCCTCCGCCCGGCTTTAGTCGACAGCTTTATGAACGCCAATAACCAACTCCCCCTCATCGAAGGCGACACCGCCGCGCATTTCATCTACAATAATCCGGCGAACAGCGTCGCTATCCCCGGCGATTTCAACGATTGGAATCCCAATTCCGACCCGATGTCCGGCGTTTCCGGGACTGATTTCCATTACCGCAGTAAAGAATTTGAAGCGGACGCCCGCCTCGACTACAAATTCGTCCTCAACGGCTCCAACTGGATTTTAGACCCCTATAACTCCCATACCTGCTACGGCGGTTTCGGCCCCAATTCCGAACTGGCAATGCCCCAATACATCTACCCCTTGGAAATCTTGTACTACCCGGAAATCCCCCACGGCGCCATCGAAGATACCGTCTTCTACAGTCAAAACCTGAACAATTCCCGCACGGTAAAAATCTATCTGCCCCCGGATTATGCAGTTTCCACCACCGCTTATCCCTATATCATCTTCCACGACGGTTTGGAATATCTTTCCTTAGCCAACGCGAATAATACTCTCGACTACTGCATCCATCATCAACTAATCGTACCGATAATCGCCGTCTTCGTCCCTCCGGTCAACCGTACCCAAGAATACGCCACCACTCAGCAGGACGCCTTCACCGCCTTCATTATTTCCGAACTCATCCCCTACCTCGATGCGCAATACCGCACCATCGCTTCCCCCGCTTCGCGCGCCACCTTAGGCCCTTCCTACGGCGGCAATATTGCCCTGCATCTGGGCATCGTTCATCCCGAAGTCATCAGCCTGCTGGCGCCGCAGTCGCCCTATGTCGAACCGGAAGCGCTGGACACTCTGACCAATGGGCAAATGCAAAACCTGAATTTCTACATCGACGCCGGCACCTACGAACCGTTCATCCTCAATCCGGTGGAAGAAGATCTCATCCCCGCCCTGCAGGCTCGAGGCTACCCCTATCAATATAATGTCTATCATGAAGGGCACAGCTGGGGCAATTGGAAAGCGCATATCGATAACGCGCTGATCCGCTTTTTCCCCGGTCCCGCCGCCAATGCGCAGCCTCAACCAGCCCTCCCTAAAAAAACCGGATTATTGCAGAGCTACCCCAATCCCTTCAATGAACGGACTAATATCATCTTCGAACTCCCCGCCGCCTCGACCATATCGCTCGACCTCTTCAATACGGAAGGACAATTGATTGAAAGATTGTTGGACGGCTTTTTTCCTCAAGGTTATAATTCCACCGATTTTGCCAGAGATAATTTAGCCAGCGGGTTATATTTTTTGAAGTTAGAAACTACTACCGAATTGCGCGTACAAAAAATGCTGTTGTTGAAATGAACAAAACTACAGGCTGACGATGAAAATTACACTTCTTACCCTTTTATCGCTTGTATTGGTTTCATTACCCGTTTTTCCCGGCGGCTTTACCGCCGATTTGTCGACGCAGGATTCTCCGGTCATTGCCTTTCCCGCTTCTCCGGACCTGAATCCCGAAGAAAAATTAGGCTGCATTATTACCGCAGACAGCGTCAGCTTCGCGCTTTTCGCCCCCCGGGCTGCGCAAATCACCATCGAAATCTTCGACACAAGCCTGAATTCCCGGCAAAACTCACCGATGCGGCAGACTTCTGACGGGATTTGGCGCTTCACTTCTATTCAAGATTTGACCGGAATGTTCTATGGTTACCATATTACCGGGAATGACCGCCAAGACCGGTTTTATCAGCCCGCCTTCCTTATCGCCGATCCCTATAGTTCCGCGGTTATGACCCAAAACGACTACCGTCACCAAGCCTATACTCTGATTATCGATGAATCTTTCGACTGGGGCAGTGATACTTGGCTGGAAATTGATTGGCAGGATTTAGTCATTTATGAAGCTCACATCCGCGACCTCACCGCTCATAAATCCTCTGGCCTCCTAGAAAACTTAAGGGGGACTTACCTGGGAACAGTTCATCCCGCCGGCCGCAGCGGTATTAATCACCTGCAGACATTAGGCGTCAACGCCATTGAACTACTCCCCGCCCAGGAATTCGCCAATATCGAAATCCCCTTTCAAGTCGAAATCAATGGTGTTACTAACACCTGGAATCCCTACTCCCGCAATCATTGGGGCTATATGACATCATACTTTTTCGCTCCGGAATCGTATTACGCCAGCGATGGGAGCCTTGATCCCGGTGAATTCTTAGGTGGTTCCGGGCGAGCTGTCCGGGAATTCAAACAGATGGTCACAGCCTTCCATCAAGCCGGTATCGCCGTCATTATGGATGTAGTCTACAATCATACTTCGCAATATGACTATCAACCTCTGAAATATATCGACCGGAAATATTATTATAACCTGGACAGCGATAACAATTTCACCAGTCTATCCGGCTGCGGCAACGATTTGAACACTGCCCGCCCTATGACCCGCAAACTCATCATCGACAGCCTGAAAAAATGGGCGCTCGATTATCACATCGACGGCTTCCGTTTCGATTTAGCCGCGATGCTCGATTGGCAGACCTTATCCGCTATCCGCGATGAACTGACTTTTCTCAATCCCCATATCATCCTCATCGCCGAACCTTGGGGAGGCGGCAAGTATGATCCCGCTGGAATGTCCGAACACGGCTTGGCCGCCTGGAACGATGTCTTCCGCAATACCATCAAAGGGCAAAATCCTATTGACGGACAAGGATTCATCTTCGGTAAACTCTGGGAAAATGCGGATATTCCTGAAATTCAATCCCTGATTCAAGGTTATGAAATCCAAGACGGCGGCTTCTTTCAATCTTCAGCTCATAGCGTCAACTATCTGGAATCGCACGACGACCACACTCTGGGCGATTTCATCCGGCTGGCGCTATTGCAGGTAACTGAGACCGATTCTATCGCCGATCCCTGTTCGCATAATAAACTTACTCCCGGGCAAATGCAATTGCATAAGCTCGCCGCTTTCATCCTCTTCACTTCCCAAGGGCCGATTATGCTTGCCGAAGGGCAGGAATACGCCCGTTCCAAGGTTATCGCTCCGTCTTCCGCCCCGGATGCAAACATCGGCAGAATCGATCATAACAGCTATAATAAAGACAATGAAACTAACTGGCTGAACTATGATTTTATGGATGATAATATGGAATTAGTGAAATTCTACCGAAACCTTATCTCCCTCAGGGCTGAATACCCAATATTGAAACACTCCTCTTCTTCGGATTATACCTTTTTCCCCGGCAGTAATCCCTTGTCCTTTGGTTACACTATATCTTCAGACTTATCTACCATTGCTGTCCTCTATAACGGCAATCCCTCAGATGAAGCGGAATTTATCCTCAACGCACCATCTTGGCGTGCTCAATTCTGGACTGAATCGATAAAGGAAATCAAATGGGGGGCAAAAACCACCAGTATTACCCAAAAACCATCATCAGGTTGCTTTCTGGTTAAAAATTAATCGGAAATTATCGCTCAGTCAGGTCTCCGTTTCGCTAAAGACTCGAATGAGCATTGTTTGGCTGTCAGGCGGGGGCGCCTGACAGCACAAGTCGGCAAGTTAGATATTGGGCAGATATTAAACCCACCCCAACAACTTTCGACTTTTTGACTTGCGGACTTGTTTTAAACAAATTCATATAAAATATTTTCAATTAATCTAATCAACAACTTGACTATTATTAAAATTTGTTTATCTTTAATAATCGGACTTGCTATCAGTAATTCCCGCCTTTGTATTCTGACCTTTCTTACGGGGCAGCTTCCTTTTTTGTAAGCTGTCGACTATATCGATTCCTCTTTCATTTAATATTCGACTATTTGCTTGGTGTCAAGTGAGAGTGTTTGATACTACAATAAGGGATCGTGCGTCATACTAACTTTTAGTGATAATTTCGATCTGTAGTATGTCAAAAGTTTCGCTGCAAAATATCCAGAAGAAATTCTCCGGTGCAGAAAAACCTGTTGTCCATAATGTCTCCTTTGAAGTCGAAGACCGGGAATTTATGGTGCTGGTCGGTCCTTCCGGCTGCGGGAAATCAACCACTTTACGGATCATCGCCGGGTTGGAACAACCCGACTCCGGGAAAGTCTTCATCGGCGGCCGCGATGTTACCGATTTGTCTCCCAAAGACCGTGATATTGCTATGGTCTTCCAGAATTATTCGCTTTACCCGCATTTGAATGTCTTTGAAAATCTGGCTTTCAGCCTGAAATTGCGGAAAACTTCCAAAAAAGAGATAGAGCAAAAGGTCGACAAAGCCGCGGGCATCCTCGGCATCGAACATTTACTAACCCGCAAACCCCGGGAATTATCCGGCGGTCAGCGTCAGCGCGTGGCTTTGGGCCGAGCTATCGTCCGCGAACCGCAAGTCTTCCTTTTCGATGAACCTCTGTCCAATTTGGACGCGAAACTTCGCGTGCAAATGCGCACCGAAATCCTCAAACTGCACCGGCAAATCCAAACTACCGTAGTCTATGTCACCCACGACCAAATGGAAGCGATGACTATGGGCGACCGTATCGTCGTGCTGAAAGACGGACAAATCCAGCAAATCGATGCTCCCTTAAACATCTATCATCATCCTCGCAATCAATTTACCGCAGGATTCATTGGTTCACCCGCGATGAATTTCCTTGAACTGGAAAAAACCGATTCCGGCTATGCATTCCCTGGCGGGAAAATCGCGGAACCCGCAGCTCTGAAAAACCATCATCCCCGCACCCTTGGCGTCCGCCCGGAAAAAATCAAATTCACCAATAACGGCTCCTGCGAAATTTCCTTCAAAGCTGCACTGGAAGTCAGCGAAAAAATGGGGCATGAGACCCTGCATCACTTCAGGCTGGAATCTCAGCCTCTCGTGCTCCGGGAAATGGGGGAAAAATCGGACATCCGGCCCGGTCAGGAATACCAGCTCGGCTTCAATTACCGGGACTGCTGCTTTTTCGACGCCGCCGGCGAAACGATACAGCCGGTTTTTACTGACTGATAAATAAAAAGGTTATACTTTCGTACCTTACCTTTCCAGAGTAAGAGCGCATCTCTTACATTTAAGTAAATAATTGTTATCTATATTGTTACATTAATATTTTGTAACAGTTTAGCATTTTGAAAAACTCTATGAAAAAGGGGTCATTCCGAACTTGGTTCGGAATCCAGCGCCTTTGCTTTTTGTGCGCTTTTTAATGCACTGGATGCTGAAACAAGTTCA
>Ga0172375_10006522_pt1 | contig 16335 bp, 25 predicted proteins | sample LakKiv1m_FD_114537 | JGI IMG/M metagenome (GOLD analysis project Ga0172375, IMG submission 114537) | Freshwater microbial communities from Kabuno Bay, South-Kivu, Congo - kab_092012_11.1m | ecosystem: Environmental > Aquatic > Freshwater > Lake | place: Democratic Republic of the Congo...
ATCAAAAACATTTAATTCAATTGGCAGTTCTTTTTCTAATTTTTGAATATCATATTTCCTTTTAATTCTTTGAGATATATCTTGAAATGGTTTGTATTTCTTTGTTTTAGCGTCATATCCAACTGCTTCTGCATCCAGAATAAAAGATTTACCTGAAACATTTTCTCTTATATATTTAACTGCGTCTGGAAACTGATTAGTTACTTGGTCTAACCTTCTTGTGAATATTGTTATTTTTCCACTTTCTTCTTTATTTATCATCATTCTAAAACCATCATATTTAAATTCAAATGCAGCAGGCTTCCCCACAATATCAAAAGCATCTTCTATATTTTCTGCTTTAGGGAATAACATAACTTTCACAGGTTTTCCTGGAGAAAGAGAGATATCGTCTAGCTTGCCTTTACAAGCCTTATCAATTACTTCTGCAAAATCATTTGATTTATCATAAGCTGATTGAATTTTTTCTATATATGCCTTTTTTTCTTCAATTGTCTTTGGAGAAAAACAAAAATCAATAATAGAATCTCTTAGCAAAGCTTGTCCTATTCCAATTTTCAAATCTCCTAACAAGGTTCTTGCTATAAATTTCGCTTCTATTCCAGAAGAAGAATGAAGTAGTTCGATTATTAATCCTAATTTATTTTCAACTGTGCCTTTTCCTTCTAAAGAAGGTAGTTTTTGTAAATTAGCTAAAACCTTTTGTGTTGTTAACTTTTGTGAAAACAAGGCAGATTGTTTTTTATCTTGCATTACTAATTCAGAGACTTTTCCTAAATCTCCTAGCTTCCTAAATTCAGAAATAATCTTTTCTTCTTTTAAACCAGATGCTTTTGCAAGAGATTTAATAACTAGCTGCTCTGAAATGCCCAACTCGCGGGCATCATAATCTGGGAATACGCGCCCCTGTAATAAATAGATTGTTTGAGGTTCGTTCTTGATCTTGTTCAAAAATTCTGAAAGAATTTTTGTTTTCTCTAAACCTTTTGTTGTTGACTCTAGTTTTTCATAAGTTTCACATAAGATCTTATAATCCATAAAAACAATAAGAATAAGGTGTTTTTATATTTTGTTTAAGTAGTTCCAAACAATGCTGGCTTCATTTGGATAAGTAACTAACATTTGACAGCGATTTAAATAATTGTAACCTTTTTGTTCAAGCTCTTCTGCTTGCTTTACATTCTCTGCAACAACTAGCTTTTTGTTTTTTTCTAGGATATGTTCATCTGAAACAAATGATCTTTCTTTAAGATTAGTTATATTCTTTGCAAGATTAATGCCTTCACCAGTTACGCCTAAAGCAGAGTACCCACAAACTTTTAATAACGGGTTATATTCTCTTAATCTCTCAATAATTTTCTTTGTTTCTTCTAAATCTAACTTATAAAATTTCTTAATAGATTTGTCTAACTTTTCTATATGGTAAACATGTATACCTAATTCCTTATCTTTAGAATTATCAAAAATCATGCTAGAAGTCATCTCGGACTCTGTTAATTCTCCCTTGATTAATTTTTCCCAGCTTTTCTTATTTAGAGGGAGCATTATAGAAATCCCTTTTATCTTTCCCCCTTCTTCAAAGATAGAACCAAATTCTGGGTTTCTTATATACCAACTAGCTATAACCTCTCTTGTTACAGGGGTATTTGTTGGATAAACTCTTTTATCTAGTTTTAAAATGAGGTCATAGTCTTTTTGAGTTATTGGTCTTGATATCATTCTTATTCAACCTAAAATGAGTTTTTATTCTTTTTCAATACACTTAAATATTCTTAAGTTTATTAGGTATCATGAAGAAAGGATATGTTGCTTTAATTATTTCTGTAATTATGATTCTTGCAATATTTATAATAAACTTCTATTATCCTAAAGAAAAGATACCTACTATTTGTTTTAGCAAAAACTGCTTTAATATAGAACTAGCTCAAACACAACAAGAACAACAAAAAGGCCTAATGTTTCGTTCTGAATTAGATAAAAATAAGGGTATGCTTTTTATATTTGATATTGAAAGTACTAAAAGATTTTGGATGAAAAATACATTAATCCCATTAGATATGGTTGGGTTAGATAAAGACCTAATAATTAGAGATATAAAGAACGCTATTCCCTGTAAAACAACTATATGCGAATTTTATGAACTAAAAAACTCAAAATACGTTTTAGAGATTAATTCTGGTTTAGCTAATGAATTTGGGTTGAATATTGGTGATAAAGCAGAATTGAAGTAGGATTAGTTAAAAGAATTGTATATACTTCTTCTTTAAATCTGCAAAAGAATGTTTTGTAAAATCAAATTGATTTTCTGGAGAGTTATTTATTTTGTTAATTTGATCCATAAAATCTTCTTCATCAAAAATCTCTAGATTAAACTCGCTACAAACTTTCTTTATTTCATTATGAATTCCTTCTAAATCCTCTTTTTCATCAACTACTTTTTCTGCTTCGAAATAGTTATAGTGTTCATTCTTTACTAATGCAAATTCAACACCTTTATAATTAAATACAAAGGTCTTTGTTGCCATAATAATCCCGTGATGCCATCCAAGACAAACCAAAAGATCTACTGCATCTTTAAATTTCTCTGCAGATATTGGAATAAAGATCTCTTTTCTCTTATCACTTCCTCCCCACCTTCCATATTTCATTATTATCTCTGCTTTTTTGTTTGTTATTCTAACCCTCAAATCAACAGGATCGTCAAGTAATTCGCGTACATCTCTTTTCATATCAAAACCAGATTTAATATAAACTAGTGAAAATCTATCTTTTTCTTCTACAAATTTTGCTTTTTTCTTGAAAGTCTTAAAAATGCTTTCAAAATCTTTTATTCTTCCTCTAACTTCTAATTCTATCATCTATCTTTAATTTTATAAGAATTTATTAACTTTCGTATTACTCTTCCAAATTTCTATCTAACCATTCTCTTATCTGTGACTCTGGCAATGCTCCTAAAAATTCATCTACAATGTCTCCATCTTTGAATAATTTTATAGAAGGAATAGACATAATTCCGTATTCTTGTGGAATTTCTTGATTATCTTCAACATTCATTTTTGCTAAAACAAACTTTCCTTTGTATTCTTTTGCTAAGTTCTCTAAGATCGGTTTAATCATCATACATGGACCACACCAAGAAGCCCAAAAGTCAACTAGAACTGGAATCTTAGATGATTGCTTTATAACTTTCTCTTCAAAATTATTATCATTCACTTCTATTTCGTATTTTTCTACCATATTTATTTTTGATTTTTATAATATTTAAATGTTATTACAAAAAGATACAATTAATTACCTGTTCTTGCATTAGCCCTCAATGAAGGTCTAACTTTAGGTACTTTAAAAACAGAATTTAACAAACCACGAGATCTTATTCTTGAAGCAGTTAGTCCTCTGAAAGCCCTTCCTTTTCCTCTTCCAACAAAAGATAATTCTTTGTCTGCTAAAACATCTGGAGAATTTTTGTCTGCTAATATTACTTCAAAGAAATAATGCTCTCCATCTTTCCCTATCCAATAAGAATTAACAACCTCACAATTTGGATATTTTCTTGCTGCTTTTTGTTCTGAAATTGATTGGTAGTTTAATTTTAATGTTCTTCTGATTGTTAATCTTTTTGATCTTCTACCTTTTGTAGGTCTTGATCTTTTGTGTCCGCCTCTTAGAATTCTAACTCTTACAACAAAAACTCCTTTCTTTGCTTTAAATCCTAATGCATGTGCTCTATCTAACCTTAATGGATGTTCTACTCTTACAATTGCATCTGAATTTCTCCATTCAATCATTCTTTGTCTAAGAGTTTCTGCGTCTGGCTTTTTCCAAGCCTTTCTTAAATAGTATGCTAATCCTTTTGCCATAAAATCTTTAGAAAAAATAGGTTTTTAAATGTTATTAGTTAGAGGAATTAACAGGAATAAGAACTTTTATAAATCATTTTTCTTTGTAGTTTTATATGAGCCCATAGCGCAGCCCGGTAGCGCACTGCTCTGATAAGGCAGGGGTCCTCAGTTCAAATCTGAGTGGGCTCATTTAGGATGATCAGAAATTAACGAAATAGTTACGTCTGCATCATAAATGATGCAGTTTAATTTCTGACATAATAAAATAGAAAATTGTGATAAGATTTTATTCCTTTAACTCTAAAACTAGATTCTCGTCTTTAAGATAAGATTTTATTAAATCTGCATTTAAGGGAATTGTCTTTATATAACAAACATTATCTGAAAATGCTTTTATTTCAAAACAATTATCTAATCTTGTGATAACTATTTGATCTTTTTTATAGACACCTGGAACTTTTACTTCATAAATAATACTATCTGATAGTCGTCTTACATTTGATTCTGCTTCTTTCCTAGGTAAATTCTTTCTTCTCTCTGATTCTTGATCATCTACTTTTATCTCATTAATTTTTTCTATTCTTCTCTTGGGTTGTTTTCTAATTAAAGATGGGTTTCCCATAGGATTTGTAGAGATCTGAATTTTAAAATTTCCGGGCATCGCCCCTCCTGTAAGTTCTTTTCCTAATTGTCCCATTAAAGTATTAATTATATTACTCATACCATTTAATGCTAATGGATTTTGCATATCTTTCAGAGAGTCATCTTTCCCTAACATTCCAAAGTCGTCCTTTTCTTGTTGCTTTTTAATTGGGAATGCACAATAAGGACAGAAATTAAAATCTTTTTCTATTTTCTTAGCACAATTAGAACATGTTTTATTCCACATCTTTATATAGAAAACCACTCAGAATTTATAAACCTTGTGTAATTTGAGTACATATTTAGAGAAAGAGAGATATCCATATAATAGATTATGCTAAGGCAAAGATATGAAGTCGCTTAGTAGCTCCTAATTATTTATTAATCACAAATGCCTAGTTATTCAGCAGATCTCTTTAAATTAATTAACTTTTGAGCTTCTGCCAAGAAGCTATTTTATAATTGATTATCAAATCAAGCAAATTTTATCTCTTGACAAACAAAGAGCACCAACATTCTCCTTTTTCTCTCCAAGTTTTTTGAGATTTAAAGTTGCAAGGACAGATTAACCAAAGATCTTGTTCTGTTTTTGTAGTTAATCTACAAGGACAATAACCCAACTTCTTGTTTTTTTTGTTATCTAGAACTCCTTTAGCAAGTAATTCAACTTTCTTTTTATCTGGATTTAATTTAAAGTCTTTATTTTTAGAAAATTCTTCCCATTTAGCTATTTGTTCTTTTATTGCTGCATCCATTCTTTTAACTCTTTTTCTAGCTTTTCTCCACAAAAACAAGTATTTTTTTCCTTATTAACAAAAGCAGGAACTCCCAAACTTCCGTTGCAAGCAGGCATAATTATTTTAGAGTATTTCCTCATTTCACTAGCATTTTTCTCATTGTTCCAGACTTCTTTTTTAATTAATTTTATTTTTAATTGCTTTGCTAGTTTTTCTGCGATTGGCATCATTGCTTGACAATGAGGACAACTTGCTCCATGAAACATTGTTATTTCTTTTATTTTCCTTTACTCATTAATTTTAAAATTTCTTTTAACTCTTTTTCATCAATCTCAACATACGCATCTTTTACGTGACAAGTTGGACAATCGCTTGGAGGAAACGCGCCAATATGAATATCATTACAAACAGTACATCTCCAGATTTTTTTATTCATGTTTAATTAAAGACTAATGTGTATATTAAGGTTTCTAAATGTTTAAAAATAAGCACTATCATAATTTGCTATGGAAAATGCTTTGATAAAAAATCCATTAGTTTTAGAAATATTAGATAAATACAGAGTTATTTGGGCATTAAATCATTTATCTGCATTAGGTGGTTGGGATCTAAGGGTATATATGCCTCCAGAAGGAGTAGAAACAAGAGGAGAAGCATTAAGTAAAGTAGCAAGTTTATCTCAAAAGATTTTTTTCTGTCTCACTTCCCTTTAAACTCTTCATATTATTATAAAATCTCTTTACTATTTAAAGATTATGCACCCTCCGGGAATTGAACCCGGCTCTAGACCTTGGGAAGGTCTCATGCTACCGATATACCAAGGATGCTTGATTAACATAAAAAATCAGGGTTTATATTTATTTCTTTACGGTCTAGGTTTTAGATTGCATTTCATTCTTATATTAAGTCGCTTAGCAGCTCCTCTTTGAAGTTAATTAATAATAAATAACAGCTGACGCAAGTCAGCTAATCGTATATTGCAAGGCATACCCTATTTCTTTGCTATATTCCACATTAACTCAAAATACTTTCTATAGCCCTCGGAAATCTCGTGATCTTTTATTACAATACAAATAGGGATCTTTTTCCATAATATTATAGAGATCTTATTTTTGTATATATTTATAGCCATTGGAGAAGAATACTTTTCTGGGAGATATCTTATCTCTGCTAAAGGTATCTTCTTGTCTAGTTTTTCAGATGAGATTATTTTTACTTTGATTTTCTTCTTTATTCTATCTTTATCATACCATTTAAAATAAAAAGGGAGAACGTCAAAAGCAGAGTTACTTGCTCCTAAAATTAAAACTTCTTTATTATTCTCTAATTGATCTTGAAAAACTGTCTTTAATCCTTCTTTTCCCTTATAAAAATTGGTTTCCTCTTTTTCTTTTGTTTTTGAAAATAATTCAAGCATTTCTGGAAGAGTATCATTTATTGTGTTCTCTTTTTCTTTTAATATATCTAAGAACTTATTTGGATTAGACGCTTCAAACAATCTTCTGTTATTTTTTAAAATATATCCTACAAGTCCTTTTTTAATAAGCCCTTCTGTTGTATCATAAACAGTTCTTCTATGTATACCTGTTTTTCTTGAAATTTGGCCTGCTAAACTTGGACCCAGATCAAGTAATGCTTTGTAAACTAAAGACTCGTTTTTTGTTAAGCCGAATTCTTCTAGGTTTATCATGTTATCTTTTTCTTTATAATATTTAATATTTGTTTTGGATTTTTATCTTTAGTATTAATTACAAATCCATGAGAAACTTTATCTGTGAACTTAAAAACATCTAAAACGGCTTTTTCTCCTAAGCAATTCTTTCTAGTTTTATCTCTTTTGATACATTCTTTTAAATCAGCTTTTAATGTAAATATAAATCCTTTTGCATTAATCTTTCTTATTAAATCTTTAATATGGGTCTTAAAATAAAAGTTGCCATCAATTATTATTGGATTAGAAGACAGTTCTTTATTAAAATTATTAATAATTGCTCTATCTGCTTTTAAGAATTTCCAAAGAGGAATCCATTTCTCTCCTTTAATATAATCTAGATTTAAATCTTTCATAATCTTATCAAAGTGAAATACTTTAGCACCCATTTCTTTAGCTAACATTTTGCTTATAGTAGATTTTCCAACACCTGCTGTGCCTCTAATTATAATATAATAGGACATATTCTAATAAATTATGTTTAATATATAAGCATTGTGGTGATAAATATCTCCTCATAAATTAATCTGCTGCTTTTCTCTAAGATATTTAACTAAATAAAAAGAAAACATGGAGGAAAAAATGACAAATCAAACAGAAAGACAATTGATTAACTTGATTGCGGCAGATAGATTGTTTGTTCCAATTTCAAGCTTAGATGGAAAATTAAAAAGAATGCGCCCAAAGTTAGCTCAAGCAGTTCAAATGCCAGGAGATAGTTATTCTGGAGAAAGGGTTTATGCTAGAGTTGAGACAGATACAACATCAAAAGCTAGAGGAATGAAAGAAGGGATAGAAAGATTTCAAGGCCAGTATCCTGCTTATGGAGCAATTCTTCAAGACATGATTCAAGAGACAAGACAAGAAAAAGAAACAAACTTGTATTTTGGTATGAATCAAGACTGCAGATTGAATGCAGAAGATTATATGCAAGTTATGTCTAGTCTAGGATTTAATGAAAGACAAGCAATTGAGTTTTATCCAACTTTAATGGATGTAAGCAGAAGACTTTCAAGAACAAGAACAGAAGAAAGAAGCATTTTAATCTAAGCTTATTTCTCTTTTATTTTTTTATTTTTTAGTTAATTTATTATACTTGTTTGCCTTTGTTTTTATATGATCCCGTATAGTAGGAGAGTAAGTTATTATGCTCAAGCAACAAAGGAAAAGTTTTCATGGGTTTTTCTAGCAGTACAATTATCTGCAGATGATGCTGAAAGTTTTAAAGAGAAAATGTATGAAAGATTAAAACCACTTTATAATGCGGGAGTGATTAATAGAGGAATAACTTCTAAAGGAGATTATTTCATTTTATTCAGGCTTGAATCAGATCTCAATGATTTTTCTAGGAGAGATTTGGATTTTGGAAAAATTAGCCAAGATAGGAGATTAGCAGATATAGGGGATCCTACAATATTAGAAGAACTTATTAAAGAAGTTAACATCGGGAATATTTAAATATACCCCTTTCTTATTTAGATAATGGAAAAGAGGTTTTATGTTACAACTGCAATTGATTATGTGAATGCAGAACCACATATAGGACATACATATCAAAAAGTAATAGCTGATGTTCTAGCCAGATATCATAAAATAAATGGAGAAGATGTTTGGTCTTTAACAGGAACAGATGAGCATGGAAAAAAGATTTCTTTATCAGCTAAAAGAGCAGGAATGGATGAAAAGCAGTTTGTTGATAAGATGTCAGACAAATTTAAAGAAGCTTGGAGCAAATTAAACTTAAAGTTTGACAGATTTATAAGAACAACCGATCCTGACCATAAACAATTTGTTCAAGAATTTGTTAAAAAAGTAAATGAAAATGGGGATATATACAAGGGACAATATGAAGGTTTTTACTGTGTTGGATGTGAAGCATATTACACTGAAAAAGATCTAATAAACGGGGAATGTCCAATACACAAAAGAAAAGTAGAATTATTAAAAGAAGAAACTTATTTTTTCAAGCTAAGTAAGTATCAAAAGCCATTATTAGATTTATACAAAAGTCATCCAGAATTTATTCTTCCTAATGAAAGAAGAAATGAAATTATAAATCGTGTAAAAGAAGGTTTACAAGATTTAAGTATAACTAGAACTAACTTTACTTGGGGAATACCGTTTCCATTAGATAAACAACATGTTATTTATGTTTGGTTTGATGCTTTAATTAATTATATGACTGGTGCTGGAAATAGGAGAGAATACTGGCCTGCAGATGTTCATTTATTAGGAAAAGATAATGGTTGGTTTCATGCAGTTATTTGGCCAGCAATGTTGCTTTCTGCAGGTTATAAATTACCTAAAACAGTATTTATACATGGATTCTTAACAGTAGAAGGACAAAAAATTTCAAAATCATTAGGAAATGTTATTTCTCCTATTTATCTGACAGATAAATATTCTATTGATGCTATAAGATATTTTTTATGCAGAAACTTTCCATTTGGCCAGGATGGAGATTTCTCTGAGAAAGCATTAGTTGATAGGAATAATAATGAGCTAGCTAACAAATTTGGGAATCTGGTTTCTCGAGTTACTGCTTTAGCTTATTCACATGGAATAGAAAAATGTGAAAATAAGTTAATTAAAAAATTGAAATTAGAAGAAGTAAAGAAGAATATGGAAAACTTTGAGTTAGATAAAGCACTTAATCATATATTTGAATTTATTGATATATGTAATGAGTATGTTCAAGACAAAAAGCCCTGGGAAACTAAAGATAAAAAAGTTCTTTATGAATTAATTGATTCTATAAAAGCAATAACAATCTTACTTTACCCTTTTATTCCCCAAGCTTGTGAAATAATTTCTAAAAATATTGGTTTTGATTTAACAATAAAACAAATTGATAAGCAAATAGTTTTAGATAAAATAGCAAAATCAGAAGTTTTATTTAAGAAAATAGAATTCAAGGATTCAAAGGTAATAACAACAAACATAAAACCAATTGAAATAAAACAACAAGAAGCAAAAATTAATAAACCACAAGTGATTGAGAAGAAGATGGAAGGAATAGCAAATATAATCCAGTTCCCAGAATGGCAAAAGCTTGATTTGCGTGTAGGTGAAATAGAAGAAGTGGATGATATTCAAGGAGCAGATAAATTATACAAATTAAAAGTTAATATTGGAAAAGAGAATAGAACTATTTGTGCAGGATTAAAACAATTTTATTCTAAAGATGATTTAAAAGGAAAAAGAGTTATTGTTTTTACAAATCTTGCACCAAGAGTAATGAAAGGTATAGAAAGTAAGGGTATGCTGCTTGCAGCTGTTAATAAAGACGAAACAAGTGTTTCTTTAATACAACCTGATTCTGAGATTGATAATGGTTCTAGAGTGATGTAAGAATTTAAAAACATTAATTCTATTAGTTTATTATGGGTTATGATAAAAAGAGTAAGCTACATATTGTTTCAGTTGTTGCTGTAATTAGAAATAAAGAAGGAAAATATCTTGTTTTAAAAAGAAGTGAAAGAGAAATAGCTTTTCCTGGGATGTATACTTTTCCCGGAGGAAAAGTTGAAGGTAATGATTCTATTGAAGAAACACTAATAAGGGAAGCTAAAGAAGAAGCAGGATTAACCTTAAAGCCAGGAAAAATATTATTGAAAGATAAATCTTTTATTAGACCTGATGAACAGACAGTCAAGGTTTTCTCTTACTTATGTGAAACAGAAAATGAAGACGCTAAAATCTGTGAAGATTTTACAGACTATAAATGGGTTAATGTTAAAGAATTAAAAGATCTAAAGCATGTAGGTATAGAAGAAGAGCTCATAAAAGCAGAAGAATTGTATAACTCTGGCATTAATTTAAAGAAGTTTAATACGAAATCTGTTAGAACTGATTAATTATTTCCCAAAAATCTTCCAGAAGAAATCTGATAAAAAGTTCTTATTCTTTCTTAGATCTTGATCTGCTTCTTTTCCAAGAACTTTCAAAGCAACTTCATTATATTTTCTTGCAACTCTTGAACGTGGATGAGTATGAACAACAGCATCTCTCATATTTACTGCTTCTTTTACTGATTTGTCTTCTGGTATTACTCCGATTATAGGAGTATCTAACATGGATTTTATTGATTGTAGAGACATTTCATAGCTTTTTCCAGTATAACGCGTTACAATAACACCTTTAACATCTTTTCCCATTTCACGAGCTACTTTAACTGCTTTTAATGCATCTGTAACAGCAGGCATTTCTGGGTTTGTTACAATTATTACTTCATCTGCTGCTTCTAGAGTAGATATAACTTCATCTCCGAAACCAGCTGCAGAATCAAATATAATAAAATCAGATATCTTTCTTAGCTTATTTGTCATAGAATTTAGACCTTTTGTATTAAACTTTCTTATTTCTTTTATAGAAAGAGATGCTGGAATGATTTTAGTTCCAGAAGAGTGCTCATATATTGCTTCTTCAACATCTGCTTTGCCATTTAAAACATGATTTAAGGTCACAGGAACAATCGGAGCACCTAAATGTATGCCCACATTAGGAGTATTTAGATTTGCATCAACAATAATAACGTTTTGTTTTAGCTTATTTAAAGAAACACCAAGATTAATAGCAGTTGTTGTTTTCCCAACACCCCCTTTACCTGAATTTATCACAATTACTCTTGCCATTTACTGAAGAATATGTTTCACTTCACTTATAAATCTTTCTAATATTTCTGTATATTCTTTTAATTTATCCATGTTTATCTCTGTTATTTTATCTCCATCAACAATTTTAAGATTTACATTCTTTCTAAATTCTCCTTCTCTTTTCTTTCCAAGCTCAGGGATACGCTTAAAGAATATATATAGAGGAATAACATCTTGAATTGCTTGATTCTTTTTAAAATAAAGTTTCATAAATTCTACTCTCTGTTTAGGGCTCTCGGGAATATGGGGAATCTTTTTCTGCTTCTTTGCATTTAAAAGTATTGCATCAAAACATAGTTCTGTCATACTCTTCCATCTAGCTAGTAGATTAAGAATTACATCACATGTCTTTGTATACTTTAAACTTACATATAATAAGTGATCTGCACTTGTTTTTTCCTTTAAAATCTCTTCTAGCATATATTTTATAACCTCTTAAGTAATTTGAGCAAACCTTTAGAAGATATCCTTATTTATATATCTTTCTTTTTTACTAAGGCTGCGATACTAAGGGTTAATTATATATTTTCTGCTTGAAAGATAAGAATTTTCAAAGAACAATCTAGTTTTTTTAGCAAATCCAGTGTTACTATTTCGTATGTATCTCCTAAAAATATTACGAATTTATCTTTTTTTATGAATTCTAAATGTGACTTGTTGTGTTCTTTTCCTAGTTTTGTTAATGCTAATATATTTTCTTTATCCTCTTTTTTTAAGTATTTACTTGACGTGCTAAAAAATAATTCTAAGTTTTTATCTGGGCTTGAAAATAATTTTAAATTATTCTTAATATGTTCTTTTTGTATTATAGAATTAATTGTTAAATTTGAAGAAGCTGCTAAAAGTGTCAATATCTTTATCATCAATCTATTTTCTTTTAATGGTTCAAGCATTTGTATTAGATTTTCTGCTGCTCTTAACTTTAACTTTGCTTTTTCTAAACAAGGTTTCCATATTTCAAATTCATTTTTGTCCATTACTTTAATAAGAAAGAGAAGTATATATTTTTTACTTTTTAAGTTCCATGATAGCTAAAGCGATATCACCATTATTTTCTTTTAAGAAATTTATAACTTGGTCTTTACTTGCTTTTGTTTTTTCCATAACCATCTTAATGTCTTCTTCTGAGAAAGATTCTTTACTCTCTGAATGAGCTTCTCCTACTACTTGGTATGTTTCCTGACCTTGCATATTTACTTTTATTACATTAGGATCATCAATAACTAAATTCTCGTCTTCTAGTTCAATTATAACTCTTTTGGCAGGAATATTTTGCTGAGAAATTCCCATCTTTTTCATCATTCCTTCTATCTGCTTAGGATTAATTTTTCCAAACATATTAAGCTAAAGGAAAGAAAATTCTTAAAGAAATAACAAATGCAATGACTATAATTACTGCAAGAATTACTTGAATTGGAGTAATCTGTAGTTTAGATTTATATTCTTCATTAAAACGGGTTAAGCCTCCAAAACCGCCCGGAAGATTCATTTGTCCTGCCATAAATATCTCAGTTTATTTTTATTTATAAGGTTTTGGGTTTTAAGATTATTATGCTTCGCAAAGATACGAAGTCAGCTAGCGCTTCCTTTATTATTTATTATTTAATGTGTATCTAGAATCTCGTTATTTCTTAACTTTTCTAAAATTTCCTCTTCTTGTTTTCTTTTTGTATTCCTTCCAAATCTAACGACGATATAATTTAGCTTGCCCCAATACTTTTTTGGAAATAGTCTTTCTAGGTCTTTTTCTATTTTATGCGGATTTTTGTTATTAGACCATTCTAGAAATTGCGATACAAAAGAAAGATGGGTGTCTACACCAATACAATCCATATTACATGCTTCTGCTAAATATACATTCCCGACTTTTCTTCCTACTCCTGGAAGCTCTAGAAGTTCTTCTAAATTATTAGGAATTATAGAGTTATATTTTTTTACTAAGATGCTTGCTGTTTCTTTAATATGTTTTGATTTTGTTTTATAATAATTTATGGGTCTTATTATCTTTCTTATATCTTTTAAGCTTGCCTCAGCAAGCTTTTCTAATGAATTATATTTTTTAAATAAGATCTCTGAGACTTTTATTGTTGTTTCGTCTTTTGTTTGAGCTGATAAAATAGTTGAAATCAAAACTTGCCATTTTTCTGGCCATTCTGCTGCCAAACGCATGTCTTTTGGAGCAAGTTTATCCAGAGCTTGAAGTTGTTTTAGTGCTTTAAGGGTATTCATAGTTTGAATAAGATAAATAGATTCTTAAAATTAAGCCTTTTTCTCAAACCAAACAGGAGTTTTATCTTTTGGATCGCCATTATAGTTAAGTGTTATTTCTTGACCTTTTTTTATAGGCTTAATAGATTTTATTGTTAAAATATTCTTTTTAATATCTTTGAGATATCTTGCATTTGGATCATAATCGTGGTTGTATAAAGAGCCATACCCAAGAACTATTGCACTTTTATGTTCTTCCCAATCAAAACTATAATTATCTATATCTTTATCATCAATTAGTTTTGTTGTTTCATGAGATAAAACAAGGACAGGGCAATTTTCTATTACTTCTCCTATCTTAAAGTTCTTTTTAGCGAAAACTCCTAGATTATGTATTTTACTTTTTTTATATTCTATATCCATAAAAGAAGGTTTAATTTACTCTTTAAATATCTTAGGATTAATTTTATTTCTCTGGTTTTATTTCTTTAAATCCGGTATATTTCCATAATGCTTTTGGAATCTTTATGCTTCCGTCTTCTTGCTGATTATTTTCCATTAATGCAATTAATGCTCTGGGTGAAGCTAAAACAGTATTATTTAATGTGTGAGCAAAATAATTTCCTTTTGGACCAGTAATTTTTATATTAAGTCTTCTTGCTTGGGCTTCTTCCATATTAGTTAATGAACAAACTTCAAAATATTTTTTTTGTCTTGGGCTCCATGCTTCTAAATCACATGATTTTGCTTTTAAGTCTGCTAAATCTCCTGAACAACATTCTAAGACTCTAATTGGAATATCCAGTGCTTTGAAAACATCTATGCTAAATTGAAGCATTTTATCATACCATTTATAAGATTCTTCTGGTTCGCAGATTACAATCATTTCTTGTTTTTCAAATTGATGAAGTCTAAAGAATCCTTTTTCTTCTAAACCATGAGAACCAATTTCTTTTCTAAAACAAGGAGAATAACTTGTTAATGTTAATGGAAGTTGTTTTTTATCTAATGTGTTATCAATAAATCTCCCTATCATTGAATGCTCAGAAGTTCCTATCATGTATAAGTCCTCTCCTTCAATTTTATACATCATATTGTTCATATCTGTAAAAGCCATAACACCTTCTACAACTTTCTTTCTTATCATAAATGGGGGAATTACATATTCAAAACCTTGCTCAACCATATAATCTCTTGCAAAAGCAAGCATTGCTGAGTGTAATAAAGCTAATTTTCCTCTTAAGAAGTAAAAACCATTTCCAGATGTTTCTCTTGCTGAATCAAAGTCTGCTCCATTTAACTTTTCTGCTAGTGCGGCATGGTGTAAAACTTCAAATTTTGGTACTTTGGGTGCACCGATTCTTTTTATTTCGACATTTTCATCTGAATTTCTTCCGATTGGTACAGAACTATGAATGATGTTGGGTATTGTCATCATTATTTGCTTTATCTCTTCTCCGAGTTTTGTTTCTTTTAGTTCTAACTCTGCAATTTTCTCTGGTATTTTTTTAGCTTCTTCTATTATCTTCTTTGCATCTTTGCCTTGTTTTTTAGCTTGATTTATCTGCTCAGAAATCTTATTTCTACTTGATCTTAACGTATCTGCCTCAAATCTAGCTTTTCTCCATTCAGAATCTAAGTCAATTACTTTATCTACCAAGGGAAGTTTAGCATCTTGAAATTTATTTTTTATGTTTTTCTTAACTAATTCTGGATTTTCTCTGATTAGTTTTATGTCTATCATGTTTTTAATAAAGAAAGAAGATTTTTAAAGGTTTTTACTCTCTAAACATGGGGGTTCTACTTTTCATGCAACGCCCTGGGTGTATCTACTAAACGCGGACGAAAATCCTCACAAAAGTTTATAAGCTTGGGATGTAATATATATGTTATAAGATATAAGTTTGAACATATAAATTCAAACATATATATTCAAAACACACATAAAATGGTAGAACAAGTACACGAAAACTTTGATTTGTTTTTTAGAAGAAAGCCAGCTATGATGCTTATTGCTCTAAAAAGAGTATCAAGAGCTAAATATGGTTCAATTCTAGCTAAGGAAGTTGATTGTACATATAGTCATGCTGTTAAGATATTACAAACACTTGAAGAACTAGGCTTGGTTGCTTTTGAGAAAAAAGGTAGAATAAAGATTGTTAAGTTAACAAAGAAAGGTGGAGAAGTAGCAGATCATATTGAAACAATCAAAAAGATGGTTGAGTAGCCAGATTTCTTTTTTAGAAAAAAAGAAGTCTAGGCTTCCAAAGAAAAAACTTAGATTGTTGGGTTTCTCTGAAAGAAAAAATTAGTATTATGGCCCTAATCTTTCAACTAATCTACAATTACAATTTCTAGCTCTTTGGTCTGACCCCCAAAACCTAGTAACTTCAACTCTAACCATGTCTCCCACTCTTGTACCTGGCACATAACCAAAAATATTGGGTGTCATATTAAATACTCCATCCCCCCTATTACCCATTCTTGAAATAACTACGGGTATTCTTGTACCTAAAGAAATATATTGATAAAAACCTGAATAA
>Ga0172375_10006523_pt1 | contig 16330 bp, 12 predicted proteins | sample LakKiv1m_FD_114537 | JGI IMG/M metagenome (GOLD analysis project Ga0172375, IMG submission 114537) | Freshwater microbial communities from Kabuno Bay, South-Kivu, Congo - kab_092012_11.1m | ecosystem: Environmental > Aquatic > Freshwater > Lake | place: Democratic Republic of the Congo...
TCTATCGGTATCTTTGAAGAAGTGTTCTTCAGATTCAAACTCGGTTGGCATATGTTCTGTGAAGAATGCATATTTTCCATCTTCTGCAATATTAACCGTAAAAACAGTAATGTCTTTTGCTTTATCAAAATTCAAGATATATGTTGCTTCTTTTGGAGTTAATACTTCATTATTGTTCTTATCATCTTGAGTTTCTGATTCCATCAATTCCTCAGCTTTTGGCTCAATAGATTCAATGTCCTCTGATTTTAAAATAACCATTTTCATTGCAGGGTTTGCATACTCACCATCAACTTTAGCAAATGACCATTTGTATGTTCCTGCTTTCAGTTCAAATACGCCTGCCCATTCAAACGCGTGCGTTTCTCCTTCATGTCCATAAGAATGTTCTCCATGTTCGTCAGATTTAAGTAAGGTTACTTTTGAACTTGCATCAATAAGAGTAAGCTTTTGATTGTTAGATCCCTGCAAGATATCTTGCGCCCAGGGTTCCATACCGGCACCGATATAGACAAAAATGTCGGCATTATTTATTTTGATGATGTCACTGGGTTTTGGATCAAAGGTATGGGCTTCTGTGCCCGGAGGCAATAGAAGAGTAACATCAACTTTATCTTCACCAACTACTTTTGAGAATTCATATAGGGGATATAAGGTTGTAACTAAGGTTAGTTTATTTGTTTGTGGATTGTTTAATTCCATCTCTTGCTTACAACCAGCAATAAGAATTACACTCACAATTAATATCAAAAAAAGTATTTGTCTCATTATAATCCCCTTTTGGACCATTTTTTTAATTTGTTTTCAAGTTTTATTTTGCTCATTGACCTTTCTAAAAAGAAAGATATTTAAATATATTGATGATTCTCATTATCAATAAGAATGGCACGTAAATCAAGAAGTACTAAACAAAAAGAAATTATTAGGAGTGAATTAGATAGAATTAACGATTTCTTTAATGTAGAAGACTTGTTTAAGAAGGTGAATAATAAAGACAAGAATATTGGGATTGCTACAATCTACAGATTTATGAAAGAATTAAGAGATAGAAAAGAGATAAACAGCTATACCTGCGATGATCGATTACTCTATTCCAAAAATAAAATTGGACATTGTCATTTTACTTGTGAAGAAACAGGCAGAGTAGTACACTTTGAAGTTGATTCTTTGGATTTCCTTAAGAATAAAATACCTGGTTCAATTTCTAGCTTTCAAATTGAAGTTAGAGGTAAATGTAAAGAGTGTTTGAGCGGTAAAGGTCATAAATAAAAAACATCCTCAGATTTTGTAATACATTGCCTCCGCGCGGGGCTAATATTCTTTTTGGTTACTACAAACTCCTTCAAATGTAGTCACCTAAGACCAAAAGACTATTAAAACCCCCCTCATTTACTTAAGAAATGAACCGGAAAATTACTCTCGGAAGCGTTATCATCCTCATTCTAATAATCCTAGAATTGTTTCTTTCTTCGTATCTTGCTTATCAAACTTTAACTTCTTCAGACACTTGTCTAATCGGACAGCAAAGTCAATGTCAAGAAGTCCAGAACAGCAGTTATGGAAAACTGTTCGGGATTAAACTAGCATATCTGGCCGTCTTCGCCTTTCTTATCTTGCTTATACTATACTTTACTAACCAAGAACTATTCTTTTTAGCTGCAATCTTTGGTGCAGGAGCTTCCGCTTATTTTATCTTATTACAATGGTTTGTCCTGAAACAACAATGTAGCACCTGTTTAGTAATCGACGGGATGATGATTTTAATCTTTTTAAGTGCGGGGATTAAAAGGTTAGTTAAACGAAGAAAAGAAGTGTAAAAATGACGGGATACGTAGGACCGATTGAGAAACAGACTTTAGAAAACAACTTCTTTAGACAAGTGTTATACACTGGCAAGCATGCACAATTAGTAGTGATGTGTTTACAACCAGAAGAAGAGATTGGGAATGAAGTGCACTCCCAGGTAGACCAGTTCTTCCGTATCGAAGAAGGAGAAGCTAAATTTGTATTCAACAATAAAGAAAATCATCTGGTCAAAGATGGAGAAGCAGTCATCGTTCCTGCGGGAACATACCATAACGTAATCAACCCCTCTAAGACTAAGAAATTAAAGTTGTACACCATTTATTCTCCACCAAACCATCCTGACCAAACTGTGCATAAGAATAAAGCAGAAGCGGAAGAGGCCGAGAAGCACGAGCACTAGACTATCTTTTCTTCAACTAATAAGTATACTGCTTTATGTTTAAATAAGCTAAAACGGTTTATACTTTCCTTCTGAGTGATCAGCTTATTCTCATTGACAAAAGTCCAATACTCTTCAGAAGGTATTTCTAAACGTAAAGTAACATTATAATCATCATAATTCTCTTGCAGATAGGCACTTATTTCCGTGATGTCGTTAGAGGATAACACCGGAGAAAAGAATTTACGTATTTTTAACTGGGGAGCAGAACGCATCTCCACCAAGAACCTTTTCTTGTCCACTTGAAATACAGGGAAATCAAACAAAGAAGAGAATCCGTTTTCTACCAACCCTTTGTTTAAGACAAAGAAATCATGAGTGGGAAAACCTTGAACTAACCTTTCTTTCGCTTGAAGTGGGGCACTTTCTGCTCTTTCGTGTAAGAAATTTAAGTTCCAAGGGATACCTTCTTCCTGGAAAAAACCAACCATCTTACCTCGACCATAATAAGCAGTAAGTCTGCTACAACGATCTTCTTCCCCATAATATTCTAATTCGCATTTACCAAACAAGAAGGGGTACTTTTGAAACAAAGAATCAGCCTTTTCTAACGGCTTGAATTCGTATACAAACATTTTCTCTGGGTAGAGAGAGTAAAGCTCTTGCAGGTCCGGAACGTACTTCCCGCTATCGCGCCATGAATCGCATAAGATTACGCTGTAATTTTTAATCAAAGGGGGTACTTGTAAAGAGTTCAGAGCATCCTCGTTATATATCAGAGGACGAACAGGGATCTGTTTCAAGTGAAAAGCTAAAGCGATATTAATTTTAGCTAGCCAATAACGAAAAGGATCTTTTTCTATCCCTATCGCCGGACATTCTTTACATAATTCCAGGAGCTGACCACCCACACCACAACTAATATCTACTACTTGGTCTCGCGGATATAACGAAGATATCTTCTGAGCCCGATGACGAGCAAATCTCTGAGGAGTAGCATAACTTAAAGAATACTCATCCAAGAGCATGAATTCAGAGAAATTCCTTTTCTGAATATTTTCTAAAGAATGTACATAAGGACCTAGATGAGCCAACTTTGCCGGCAGTGCTGCACCCTGCACTTTAAACTCACGAACTTTTTCAATCTGATTCAACAACTCTTGGGGATTACTCTCTGCCAAAGCATAGATTTGTTCCAACTGCGTTAATTCTTCCCCCATACTTCTTCTTAAGGTAGAAAACATTTATAAACATTATTGTAAATTATTTTAGATATGAAAAGAGGGGTAAAAAAGGTCTTACTGTTAACTATACTAATATTAGTGCTTTTACCAGCCCTTTTTGCCGCTAAAATCGATCCGGAAGTTTTTACCCAGCTGCAAAAAGGTTCAGATGTTCCAGTGATCGTTCTGCTTAAACCTCTTTCTGCAGAAACTGCTCTTTCCACCAGCGAAAGTTCTTCCTTAGTAGAGAATGTTCTGCGGGGATTAACTCTTAAATATAAAAACAAACTAGGTTTCCTTTCTAACGATTACGATTTAGAGCTAAAACAAAAGTACCAAATTATTTCTGGGTTCAGCGGTAGATTAACCTCTTCTGGCCTGCAGAAATTAATGAAGGAAGAAAGATTACAATCCATTGAGTACGATCGTCAAGTAAAAATATTGTTGGATCAAAGCGTGCCCCAAATTCAAGCGGACCACGTTTGGAACATCAGCGTTAATGGAGTTCCCATTAATGGAAGCGGAGAAACTGTGTGCGTAGTGGATACGGGCATTGACTACACCCATCCCGCTTTAGGCGGATGCACTAACACCTCTTTCCTTGCCGGCAACTGCAGTAAGGTCTTAGCAGGATACGATCTAGCTGATGACGACTCTGATCCTATCGACTCTAACTCTCATGGCACTCATGTCGCAGGAATCGTTGCTTCTACTAACTCCACTTATAGAGGAGTGGCTCCCGATGCTAAATTACTAGCAGCGAAAGTGTTTAGTGGAAGTTCCGGGTCAACCTCTTACAGCAACATCGTCGCCGGGATTAATTGGTGTGCAAATTCAACCAGAGTAAGTCAATATAACGTTTCTGTGATCACTATGAGCATCGGGTGTGACGGTGCTGGCTGTGTACACTGGCAATCTTTTTGCGATGTAAATTATAGTTCTGTATCCGCAGCAGTAAACGCGGCTAATGCCTTAAACGTCTCGGTAATGATTGCTGCCGGCAATGACGGCTGGACTAACGGCATTTCTGATCCAGCATGTGTGGCTAACGCTACTCCCGTAGGCGCAGTAGACGTAACTAACAGCATAAAATATAATCGGGGATTGCTCTTATCTCTCTTAGCACCATCAGATATTTATTCTACCATTCCCGGAGCAGAAATTGGATATAAATCCGGAACGTCTATGTCCACTCCCCATGTCGCCGGAACTGCGGCTTTACTCCATCAGTATTGGAAATTAGCTTATAACCAAAGTATTACTCCACAACAAATAAAAGATAAGTTAAGAAAAACAGGGTTAAACATTAATGATATGTCCGGGTCGGGAATGAACTTCTCGCGAATAGACGCACTCACTTCCGTTAAACCTTACTTGAACTTCACTTCTAATAGTCCGACGAATTCTAGTGTTATCACCAGCACTTCTGTTTTTATTAATGTCAGCTCAGATGTACCTTTATCTCGGGCTTTATTGGAATGGAACTACAACAACGGAACCTTATTGAACTTTACCATGAATTCTGATAATTCCACTTGTTTTAATTACAATCTTACCGGTTTAAGTACCACAAATTACACTTACAAAGTATACGGCAACGATACAGTGGGAACGTTCGGAGTAAGTGAAAGCAGATTAATCCTTGTCGACAGCACCCCCCCGAATATCACTATAATCTCTCCTAGGAACAACACTTACCAGGCATCACCCATTAATTTAGAAATATTTCTATCTAACCTCCAATTGACTTCTTCGTATTACAATATCACTAATTCTTCTAACACCACCGTCCAATTTAACCTAAATAGTTCTATAAATTATGCTAACTTCACCTGGAACGATTTAATTAATGTGTCTAACTCTTCTTTCAGCGAAGGAGCATACATCATAACCGTGTTCGCTAATGACAGTTTAGGCAACTCTGCTTTGGAAAGGTCTTATTTTGTGGTGGACAAAAGTGCTCCCAATTTCACTTCTATCAGTGCTCTTTCTCTGCCTATCTATAACAACGATAGCGTTCTCTTCAATGTAAACCTAAGCGACAATTATGTGTTAAACAGTTCCCGCACGTACTTAGAATCTAATTTCAGTCTAAGTTGGAATAACTATACTCTTATCACTACTAACAACCTTACTTTCAATTTCACACTTAGCGGAAGAACTAACCTCACTAATCATAACAACATCTATTATAGGTTCCACTCTTTTGACTTGGCCGGGAACGAGAATGTCAGTGCCACTTTCAATTTCACTGTTGCCAACAGAAACGTTTCCTCGCCGAATATCACTTCCCCTTCTAATAACAGCGTGATTGAGGTAGGTAATTCAACCTTGTTTACCTCCTCTGCGGTAGATGAAGACTTGGACGCTCTTACTTATTATTGGTATTTTAGTAACGGAACTTTAATTGAATCTATTCAGAATTTAACTCATCGTTTTAATCTCAGCGGAAACTACTCTTTAATCCTTAACATCAGCGATGGATATAGCTCAAACCAAACCAGTATCAATATTGTAGTGAACGATACTCTTCCCCCGATTATTATCGAAAGCAGTTATGACACTTCTGTCCATCTTCAGCAAGATCTTAACCAAACTGCCCGCTTCACAGTGCAAGATTATTCGGGGATATCTAATCTCACCGTTTGGTTCAATAATTCTAGGATTAATTCTAGCTGTACCATTAATGAGAGTAGCATGAATTGTACTTGGTCTTGGAACATCAGTTCAATTGGATCGTATAATTTCACTCTTAATTATACAGATAATTTTACCATTAAACATAGTAACCTCAGCAGTTATAATTTCAGTGTAGTCTCTTGTTCCGACGGAATTCAGAACGGAGACGAAACAGGAACAGACTGTGGAGGATCATGCAATTCTTGCTCTTCTAGCTCTTCTTCTAGTTCTTCTGGCGGAGGAGGGGGAGGTGGAAGTTCAAGCAATACACCTTCTGCACTTACTTATACTCCCACTGTAGAACAGCTTCGCCAGGGATACACTACCAGTATTGCTAAAGGAGACAGCATTGCTTTTACGGTAGGTAAAGAAGAACATACTCTTTCCATCGAAAGTTTAACTGCTTATTCGGTAGAGATTGCCCTGAACAGCAGAACCATATACGCCCTTTTCTCATTGGGAGATGAGATCAAGTTTGATCTTAATGAAGACAATTATTATGATACTTTAGTAAAATTAAATAACATTTCGGGGTTGAAAGCGAGTTTTATTCTCAGAAGTATCTACGAATCAATCAATCCGGCCGTACAAGCAACGTCTTCTTTGCCGGCCAAAAAGAGTGTAGAAAATAAAACTCTGTCCACACAGAATTTGTCTGTTTCTTTAACCCCCACTGAAGAGAATCTTAACATTCAAGAGAACAACACTTCATGGAACCGCATTAAAAGCAAGATTTCTGCTCTCCGTTCAAATTTAAAACCCCTTTTAATAGGAGTATTTTTATTAATATTCTTAATCATGGGAGGTATCTTAATAAGAATGCGAAGAAAGAAAAATCCTTCCCATAAATATTCCTTTGAACCACTCTCTAAACGTAGATAATAAATGTAGCGGGCCTGTCCAGAATAACACTAAAGTGTATACTGGAGCACGGCGCGATAATTTTTTCTACGGAAAAAATGCGCCTCAATTGGCGCCAGTATACACTTTTATTCCTTTCTGGACAGGCCCAATGTAGATAAACATTTATATACCCTTTCTGCTTCATTCCTATTAAAAAGAGAGGCTAGAGGGATGAATAAAACGCATGCTAAAATTCTTGGCGGTTATCTATTTCTAGCCGTAGTTTTCAGCTTTTTCTTACTAACCAACCATTCCAGCGAACAGCAATTAACAGGTTACGTGATTTTTGAAGGAGGAGCTAAGGTTAGTACAGAAAAAATGGACCTTGCTCTGGTTCAAGAGATACAATCTGGCAATAACCAACCTAAAATAGTAGTGGTATTGAAAGAAGATGCCCAGACCTCTTCCGAGAATTTAGGAGAGCGTCAAGAAGCTATCCAAGACAGTCAGCAACAAGTGCTTAACGACCTTAAAAAGGAGGTAGAGGTGACTCTTCCGGAGGAACAAACCCTTATCGCAACCACGGAAGGAACAGCATCTGAAGAAGAAGTCCAAAAAGAAATTCAAGAAGACAAACTTCCTAATGCTCAAGAACTGGTCCAACAGGAAAGTAGCGGTTTTGAAGTCACTCAGCAGTATGACACCATTAACGCTCTCGCTGGTCAGGTGAGAGATCCTCAAGCCCTAATTGAACTTGCCAATAATGAGCAGGTAGAAAAAATCATGTTAGATTATCCCGTGTCAGTAAGCTTAGACCAAAGCACGGTCCAGATTAACGCTTCTTCGGTATGGCCACTTTCAATTGAAGGTAGACCCCTAGACGGATTTGGAGAAACCGTATGCGTCATCGACACAGGGATAGATTATACTCATCCGGCTTTAGGAGGATGTAATCCCAGTTATTATCAGCTTAGCGGAACCCCAGAAGATTTAGATTCTGTTATCGAGTCAGACCACCCATATTCGGATAATTTTGACCACACTTGGAAAATAACTCAAGAAAATTATACTCACATTGCGGTTCATTTTTCATACATTCGTTTAGAAGCTCTTCCTGAGAATGGAGACACCTTAGACCGGGTTTATGTTTACGACCAATATAATCGCACTCTAGCCATCTATAAAGGAGGGTCAGACCAAGTTTGGACCCCTTCCGGAGAAGGAGACACTCTTTATGTACGTTTAGTCAGTGATGGTTCTGTAGCTAACGATGGGTTTGTGATAGACCAAACTCTTGACGGCATAACCAACATGAGCATGGATTGGAGCAACTGCTTTAAGGTAATCGGCGGCTGGGACGCTTATAACAATGATGGTGATCCAAAAGACGATCACGGCCATGGGACCCATGTAGCGGGGATAATCGCTTCCAACGATTCATTTTACAGAGGAGTTGCACCTGGAGCAAAGTTAGTAGCGGTAAAAGCTCTCAATGCCGGAGGAAGCGGATATTCTTCTGATGTTGTAGCGGGAATTGATTGGTGTAACCGAAATGCTCAGAAGTACGGGATATCGGTGATTAGCATGAGTTTAGGGTGCGATGGGTACAGATGTCCCCATTATCAAGACAATTGTTACGACGACCTGACTGCTCAAGCCGTTAACCAAGCGTACCAACAGAACATCTCCGTGTTCATCGCTGCAGGTAATTCCGGGTGGACCAACGGCATTTCTAACCCTGCTTGTGTGCCTCACGCTATCCCCGTAGGGGGCGTAGATGAAAGTGACGCAATTAGATATAACCGCGGCATTCTTTTGAAATTATTGGCTCCGGGAACGAATATTCAATCTACTGTACTTAACGGAGGATGGAACTCGTTCAGTGGGACCTCTATGGCCACCCCTCATGCCGCGGGAGCAGCAGCGATAGTGCAACAATATTGGAAAGCGGCGTACGGAAGCAGCGCTTCTTCAGATCAAATACAAGCCCAACTATTCCATCGTGGAAAGAATATCTACGATTCCGGATCAGGATTAAACTTCTCACGCCTTGATGTATATAATACCATTTATCCACGAATAAGTCTTACCACTAATGATCCCACTAACGGCTCTTACCTTAACCACAATTCAGTTTACTTTGAGATAAGTTCAGAATTACCACTTGTTTCTGCTCGATTAGGTTTAATCTCTGCCAATGACACTTTCTTCTTTAATCTGTCTAAAGAGCAAGAGAAATATTCTATTACTACTTCTCTTAGCTCTGGCAATTACACTTATTATATCACTGGGACGGATCTCCTGGGACTAAACGCAAGTACTGAATCTCGAACTTTTATCATAAATCATAATGAGACCACATCTGATAATAACGAATCATCTGTTCCAATAATCCTTAGCGTAAAAATAAACTCTCCAAAAAACAATTCTTATCATGCTCAGAACGTTACTCTGAATATCACTCTTCCTGAAACAAATTTAACTTCCTTCTCTTATCTGCTTGCTGATTCTCATCAGACACTAATTAATTACAGTCAGAACGACTCCCTTTCAGGGGATGTAATTGAAGAATGGGACCTGCCCGAAGAAGAATATCAGTTAAGAGTGCAGGCAGTAGACCTTCTCGGAGAAAATTATTCTCAAGAAGTTAATTTTGGGGTGGATAAAACCTCTCCTTTGATCCAATTAGAAAATCATTCTTATGGAGAAGAGCGAGAAATCATTGCTAATGTGAGCGAGCTTCATCTAAATGAGAGTTCCGTCGTTATACACCTTAATCTCAGTAATAATCTAACAGATAATTTAATGAACCAGGTCGAGCAAGGATGGAGTTACAATTTAACTTCCCTTCCGGAAAATATTATCGTTTATTACCAAGTATCAGCTAGAGACTTAGCGGGTAACAGTTATTATACTCCAATACTTAACTTAACAAAAGATGCTCTTAACACTACTTTTAATGAAAGTGCAGAGAATCGTTCCTCTTCCTCTCTTACTTATGAAATTTCTTCTCCCTTGAACGGGTCAGTAATAGAAGCTGGCAATTTCACTTTATACAATAGCAGTATCAGCTCTTCGAACGTCACTTATTATTGGGACTTTGGAGAAGGGACCTTCTCTAATCACAGCCAGGGAAACAAACAGTATAACCTTACCGGTGAGTATAACATAACTTTAAACGTTTCTTACACCAATCAATCATTTATACTTCAAAATCACATTAAAGTAAACGATACCACCGGACCGGTATTGCGAAATATTCAGTATTCTCCGAACATTCAGTTAGAGAAAGATAAAACACAATTGGTAACCGTAACTGCATTTGATTTTTCGGGCATTTCTTCGATGAAGTTGTACTTAAACAATAATCTCAACTTGGTTACCTCTCAGAGTAATCAAACTTATTGGTGGAACCTAACCGGGTTAACTACAGGAAATAATACTCTGCGCATAGAAATTCTTGACAATTATTCCGTTAAGCATAGCAGTAATTTCACTTACCCCTTTAATGTAACTTCCTGTTCTGACAGCTTAAAGAACGGTGATGAAACTGAGATCGACTGCGGCGGTTCTTGCAAGAATTGCACTTTAAATATCACTTCCGCGGAAATAACTGCTCCTTCCCCCATTATTATAGAGAAAAAAGTAGAAGCGCCTCAGAAAGTTGAAGCTCCTTTAACCGTAACTTCTGCTCCGGCCGAACCGGTACAAGCGACTCAGAAGGCCCAACCGGTAAATTGGACCACGGACATAAAGGAAAGCAAGATTACCAGACAAGAAAAGGCCTTATACTTTATCGGGGGAATTATTATTGCTCTTCTTTCTTTATATGCTGTACTTCTCTGGAAAAACGAGTAACGGAAAAAACAAGCAAAAAAAATATTAAAAATTAAGAAACTAGAGTCTTAATCTTATCGCGATCGAACCCCACCACTACTTCATTTTCCGTTCGAATAACCGGAACTCTGCGCTGGCCAGTCAAATTTACAACCTCATCGATCAGCTCAGGAGTATTAACCAACACTTCTTCAAAGCGGATATTCATCGCGTTAAGATAGCTCTTCACTACCTTGCATTCTGGGCAAGTTGCCGTCGTATACACCTTAATTGCCATCGAAAAATCAAAAACGAATTCCTATTTAAAGATTGTTGAGAACTGGAGAGTTACAAGTTTGTCCTATTAGCAGAAACTAAACATTTTAATTAACATCGCACTAAAGTAGTAACTATACAAACAGATAAAAATAATAAATAAACTCAGAATTAATTAAGCTTAAGTAGCCTGAATTTTTCGTCTGCGCTTGGCTTTCTTGATCTTCTTACGTTGCCATTTCCAGCGCATTTGTCCTTTCTTCTTCCAACGTCGTGAACTTCTTTTCATTTTGTATTTTTAATAGAAGTTTAAGATTAGAAAATCGCAGAGATTTTCTTTATCGTGAGCTTCTTTTCATCTTCCTTTCAAAATAAAGGGGGGTTTTATAAAGCTTTCTGTGGGGTTTTGTGAGCCGTTAAAGAAGTTATATTTATATATCCCTAAATTATGTATATCCTAATAGAGGTGACAAGATGATCATTACTACTTGCGGAAATTCTACGAATATCGCCAGAAAGGTGGCTAAAGAACTTAAAGCTAAATTTTCTCCCCTAGCTATCGGCGCATTTCCAGACGGAGATTTATACTTAAAATATAATACTGAAGTTAAAGGACAAACCGTAGTTATAATACAATCTTTTCAGCCCCATCCAGATCAATCTCTATTTGACAGTATTTTTGCTGCCGAGACGGCTCGAGATTTAGGCGCAAAGAAAGTTATTCTGGTTGCTCCTTACTTAGCTTATATGCGTCAGGACAAACGTTTTAACCCCGGAGAATGTGTTTCCAGTAAAGTCATGGCTAAGCTTATCAACAACTCTTTCGATAAATTAATCACGGTTGACCCCCATATTCATCGTTACAAGTCCTTAAAAGATATCTTTACTATTCCCACTATAAAGTTAACTTCTAATCCCTTAATCGGAGAATACGTAAGGAGACATTTCAAGAAAGAAGTGATCATCGGACCGGATTGGGAATCTTATCAATGGGCAGAAGATATCGCTAAGCATATCCACGTGCATGCTACGGTGCTGAAGAAAACCAGATTTAATTCCAGACATGTTTCGGTACAGATGATTCATCCTATAGATGTTAGGGGGATGAACGCGGTAATTGTTGACGACATTATTAGTACTGGACACACGATAATCGAGGCAGCTAAAGATGCTCGCAGAAAAGGAGCTAAGAAGATTTATGCTATCGGGGTGCACGGATTGCTAGTAGAAGGAGCTGCAGAGAAGTTAAAGAAGCAAGGTATTGACGTGATTACTACTAATTGTATTGAGCATCCCAGCAACAAGATTGATGTGACTCCAATCTTGGTAGAAGCATTAAAGAAAGAGAAATAATTATTTCTTTCCCTTTTTCTTGGGAGTTTCTTCATCCGACGTGATCTTTTGATATTTGTTCTTCATATCCACCAATAAAGAAAATTTAACTTTCAAATCGTTAACGTCTTTACAGTCCACAATCAGACCGTTCAATTCTATCTCGATTTTATCTTCTATGGGGGTAATCTTAGCTTTGACCACTTCCTTCTTGCTGAATAAATTCAGAATTTCGTCCATCTCTTTCTTGTTCTTAGCCACCCATGCTTCTCGATAGATATGAAGCTGGTGTTTACCATTATAAGTCTTAAATAAAATCCCCATCTACTTTATGGAGCGATATTCCCTTATAAATCTTTTGTTGCTGCAGGCTTAAGCTAGACTAACCATAATTATTTAAACTAGTCCGACTTCTCAGAAGACATTCCGGTGAAAATGATGAGAAAAGAGGTTTTTATGTTAGGAGCGGTAATTCTAATTGTATCAGTCCTAATTCTCGGTGGTTGCACTCAACCTGAAGAAGCTCCCCAGAAACCTACCCCCGTAAAAATCTACTTAAAATATTTCCACCAAGCCCAATTCGCAGGAAACTATGTTGCTAAAGAAAAAGGATTTTACGCCAATGAAGGCCTAAATGTAACTTTAGTTCCTTTTTCTCCAGGGGATACTCCTATTAAGGCTGTTGCTACCGGAAAAGCAGATTTTGGAATTGCTGGAGGAGATGTCTTAATCAAAGCAAGGGCGGATGGGCTGAAACTTAAAGCAATAGCGGTTATATACCAAGTTAATCCCATCGTCGCTTATTCCTTAAAAGAATCTGGAATCACTAAGCCTACTGACTTTGCGGGTAAAAAGGTGGGCATAGAAGATGCTCAGGATATCCATATGCAATATAATCTGCTGATGAAAAATTTGGGGATTAATAGAAGTAACATAAATGAGATAAGTATCGGCTGGGAAGGAAAAGAAGTTCTTAGTAATAGTGTCGATGTAGCCACGGGTTATGTAATTAACGAACCATTTACAGCAATAAATGCTGGGCAGAAAGTAAATACCATATTATTCGCTAAATATGGAATCAATAGCTATGGAGATACGTTATTTACAACCGAAGAGATGATTAATAAGAATCCCGAATTGGTCCAGAAAGTTGTAAGCGCTACCTTAAAAGGATGGGCATATGCTCTTAAGGAAGAAAACGAGAATGAAACTATCGCAATTATTATGAAATATGCAGAAAATTATGAAAAGCACGAAGCTTATATGTTAGAACAGTCTATTCCTTTGATACAACCAACTGAAACAACAATAGGAGAAATGACTGAAACCGGATGGTTAAATACAGCCAAAGTACTGCAAGATGCCGGGTTGGTCAAAGAAGACTTTGAAGTTAAAGAAGTATATGATAATAGATTTATCTTAGAATAGATTTTGTAATATGTTTTAAGTAAGAGTGCCCCCGTCGGGAATTTCTTTCAAGTACGAGCGAATCGTAACTTGCCTTTGAACCCGAGTTATTGCCGTTCTCCAATCATCTTCCGTGTGTCGTGGAGTTTTCGAAGAAATACTCCACTTGAACGAGTTTCGATGCAACATTTGGCTTGCCCAAAGGTTGCTGAGAGGGCAATGTGATAGTTTACCCACAAACTTTTTGACAAAAAGTTTGATCAAAAAGATCGTACCGGGCTACACTACAGGGGCACCATTCGTTTAAGAACATAAAGGTTTTAAAAGCTTTTTGGAAACTACGAAGCAAATCAGACACTATAATATGAAGTAGAGAATCACTGGCAGGATCAGACAGCCCATAAGATGATTCTTGCCGATGCCCCATTTAGCTGCCACTAACCCTACTGAGGTAGAAACTGCTAAGATTACCAAGCCGATTACCCCATCGAAATAAAAAGTAAGCAGAGTGATAAATATTAAAATAGTCCAGATAATCCGGCGATAATTAACCCGAGAGATATATTTAGCAAAGAGTTTAGATAAACGTAAAGACAGAATCGCTCCTAATCCAGAGGCCACTAAAGCCACACCTAAGAACAGCAGCATCTCTTGCCAGCCCACTGTGCCAATGATATCGTTCACCACCACGATCGCGCCGTTACGGGCCTTATCTAGAATATAAGCAGCAGCAATAGATATTAACATGGAAGCAGTGTTCAACCCACCCACCATGGCCAGAAAACCTTCATCGCCAATATCTCCAACAATATTAGTAGCAACGATAGCCGCTTGAGAGTTCCCGAACCCGGGCAAGAAAGCAGAAACGAAACCCATCCCTGTCGCCGCGGAAACAGATTTAGCTATATTTTTATTAGAGATGGTTAAGGAAGCTTTTTCTTTCTGTTTGGGAACCGTGGTGTTATCATTCAAACTAACCAACAATAAAGAAAAACCAAACATCCCGGAAAGGAGAGGAAAAAGTGGTTGGTGCAAAGTAGGAATACTAAACACAATCAATCCCAATGCTCCAGAGGTTAAGAAAGCGGTAAGACTCAATAACCATTTGCGTTCTCTTCCAATCATAAAAACCATAATTATCGCCAGCAAGTAACCCATTACTCCTTTAAGTATTCCGTATACTGCCCCCATGGACCAGATAAATAAAGGAAAAAAGAGGATTCCTAAAATCACACAACCCAGAGAACCCAAAGTGTTATACACCACGGCGTTATGTCCTTCTCCCCGCAGCAAAAGCCGATGTCCGGGCAGAACGTTAAGAGCTTGAGACTCATCTGGAGCACCCAGATATATACCGGGCAGAGCGTCCATAAAGGTTTGAGTCATCGCTAGAGCAATAATAAACACACAAAGAACGATCGGAGAAGTGTATTGAAGCAGTAAAGGAGAAAAAGAGAGCAACAACAAAGAAACCATGTTAACATGCAGTCCAGGAGTAATGCCGGTAAAAGTCCCGGAGAGCACGCCAAGCACTACAGCCGCTAAAACCTCAAAGATCACGCTTACCACGCGTTTTCATACTCCATTGCCATGCACTTTTTGCCAAAAGTTTCGGCTTCCCAAAAGGAACTTTTATTTGTACCTCTTAGGTGTTCTTTACGGAAGGAAAAGTGCTCCTCATATAATAATTTTTCTCATTTGAGGTGCATTCCCGGCATTGCAGAGCCGGATTTATTCCACTTGGTGCGTTTGTTTATATAGGAAGATTAAAAACTGAAGGAATTACTTCTCTAATACTTGGAGAATCTTTTTAACATTATTGTTTGTTTCCAGAACTTTGCTTTCTAAGAATATGTCTTTATCTAAAGCTATGGAACGTAAATAGGCAGAGATCGTAGAATAACCTTTGGCTTGAGCATTATTAATAATTCTTTCATAATCATTACGACTAACTCTAAAGTCAATCCTGCGAGTATTGCTCATAGAACTATTAATTATGAGATATTATTTATCTGTAACCTAACCCCTATAGCGGGTGCTATAACACCCCCTACTCAATAAAAATCTCTATCTTTAGTTTATTACCTTCCTCCACTAAAGCACAATTAACTTCACTACCTGGAGCCAAAAAGGGATTTGTTCCTAAATGCTTAATCAAATACAGAAACGGGATATTCCTCTTGTACTGAACTTTACTTTTCCATTGCAGAATAGTTTTAGAACTGATCTTGTCATCTCCCTACCACCTCTTGATAAGAAAAACATAGTAACATTTATATATTTGTCTCTTAAAAAAAGTATAATCATTAAGTTAATGTAATCAAAATGACAACCTTTTCACCCAAAGTCGATATAATAAGTGAAAATATTATTTACCTCCTTTCTTTAGATTCTCGGAGAACCACCTCAAAAATTTCCAAAGAGTTGGGAGTAGGTAGGAAAATTGCCGAAACAAGAATAAATAATCTTTATCAGAAAGGTCTAGTTAAACCTCTGTTGATATCCAACGAGCCGAAACGGATTAGGTTTACCCTTCTGATTAAATTAAGTCGGCTGGATGAAGACTTAA
>Ga0172375_10006524_pt1 | contig 16327 bp, 12 predicted proteins | sample LakKiv1m_FD_114537 | JGI IMG/M metagenome (GOLD analysis project Ga0172375, IMG submission 114537) | Freshwater microbial communities from Kabuno Bay, South-Kivu, Congo - kab_092012_11.1m | ecosystem: Environmental > Aquatic > Freshwater > Lake | place: Democratic Republic of the Congo...
TAAGGATGGCATTGGTAGCTGGAGAAAAGTTTTTGATATTGTCAAAGCTGAAAAAGGCTGGGATCGAGATCATTTTAATGACGTGATGAAGGATCTTGTTACGGCAGAAATGCTTCTTCGTAATGATATCAGCGGTAAGATAAAACAGGGTCTGTCTCTTGATAAATCTCTTGGCCTTAAAAATTTTTCCCATCTGTCTTTTGAATTAAATGAAGGTACGATAAAAGAACTGTTATCCGAAAAAAATATCTCAAAAGAAAGAGTTGATGAAGTTCTGTTTGTTTACAATAAAATCAAAAATAATTTTTTGAAAAGCAGTTACTTAGATGGTGATGCAATTAAGCAAAGAAATGAATATAGTTTTACCTTTGGTCTTGAGGATACCGACTTTACTTTAATGGCTTTCCGAGGCGGTGGTCCAAGAATTGTTCCTCGGGCAATCAAGGATGTTGGCATCATGGAAAGAGAAGTGATGCCCTGGATTGATAAGATGCCCCATATACTTAATGATCTGGCTATTAATGGCAAACATGATTTTTCGCCGATTATTGAGTATTTAAGAAAAGCTCAAGAAGCTTACAATAATGTTCACGGTACAGGTGGTTCTCTTGATGAGATGTATGGTTTTACTTATAGGATCGCCGGCGCAGTGATCAACTATTTCAAAAAAGATACGATAGCTAAACCTTTGTTTGGGCTTTTTGGAGCAGGAAGAACAAATTCTATCGCGGGCAAATATGCCGGACGATCAAGTGCCGTCTGGGAATGGGACTCGCGCGATATTGATCGTTTTTGCGTTGCCTTGGAATCGTATCATCTTATCCCAAGAAATCCCTGGGATCTTAGTAAGCCGCCGACTACCGATAAATTTCACAATGTTTTTATTAAACTGCCTTTTTTTAAGCATCCGATTAAAACCCCTTTTAAGAAAAGAAATGTCGACTTTGAATACAACGCCGCAAAATTAAGAAAAGATCATGGAGCAGACTTCTGGGCAATATCGGCCGAATGGATAAATACCATATTGCCAATTATAGGTATATTTTTATTGTACGAGTATATCAAAAAGTCACTTGAAGAAGCAGAGGGAAAGAAAAAATAATTTTGTTATTATTAAATTATGAAAATAAAATTTTTTGCTTTGGTATTCTTTTTTTTGTTCTTTTTTAATTTCAAAATTTTTGCCCAGGAAAGCAGCTTTTTAGTTCCAGGGGTCAATTGCGGTTTTGCCGGTGATATCAAAACTAGTAAGTGTTGTGCTCCAATTACACTTAAAGACTATGCGACCCAATTAGTCTCACCGCCTGATTTTGGTGCTCCTTGGAGAGTATTAAGAGATTTATTATTGGGTCCAGGTTTGGATTTCTTCAAGACATGGACTAATCCGCTTGAGGAATTTCAAGCAAAAACATTAATACCTTGTCAAACAGGCGTACAATCAAATGGTAAAGCAGGTGACCCTTCAGATGTTAACTGTCGTTGCGTTTTGGACGGATTAACTCCAACTCCTGGGCCTTTACAGGTTTTGAGCAAGTTTTGTGATAATCAAACAACCGCTGGTGATCAATCAGGTTGTAGAGTTTGTATTACTCAGGGAGGAGTTTGGTCAGGTATAGGTTGCGTACAAGGAACGATCGATAAATTTATAGGTCAAACTGTCTTTGGTCTGGGGATTGGACTGGCAGGCGGATTTTCACTACTTTGTATTATCTACGCCGCCTTTATGATGCAGTCATCACAAGGTAACCCGGAAAAACTGAAAAAAGCCCAGGAAATGATTACATCTTGTATTATGGGATTAATGTTGATAATTTTCTCAGTATTTATTTTAAAATTAATCGGAGTAAATATTTTAAAGATCCCCGGCTTCAATTAATTGCTGGACTTAATTCTGAGCAAGATTTGGATCCTTTGGAAGTTGTCCTTGTTTATTCATTCCAAGCCACCTTCTTACTGCTTTCCCGGCACCGGTTTCACCAAATATTCCACCAGTATTAAATGCACTAAGGGCCAAAGACATACTCCCAAACTGTCCGATTCCACCCATAGCCGCACCACCAATGGCCGTAGCTCCACCAAAGAAAGTACCAACACCTATGTTTAATGGCATGTCTTTGATACCTAGTGCCTCTTTGGTAACTTTCACAAGATCTGGAATTAAAATTATTAATCCAAGGCCGATTAATATTTTAAACGAGTTTGAATCGAGCCCATTTAAATAAGGTAATCTTAATTCGTTGTATCCTTGAGGGAGTGAGCTGTTGACAATAATATAACCAATAAGAAAAATTGCTATTGTGATGGGAAAAGCAATAAGATTTCCAATGATATTTTTGATCCAGTAAGAGAAAACACTCTTACCTGGAATTGCCTCAAAAATAAGTAAAAACGGGGCAATTATTATTAATAATAATAGTTTCAGGTAAGATGAGAAAAGTAAAGCAAAAATCCTAAAAACAAGAAAAAGAAGGGTTCCAACCAACAATATATCCAGAATTACTGTAAAGACGACGGTAAATCCAACAAGAAATAATGAAAAATATACTAAAAGAGAACCAAAAGTACCAGTAATTCCTTCCCAAATATTTCCAGTGACGACGGTTCCAAAACCAAGAACATTGAAAATAGTGGTTAAAGGTTTTACTAAGCTAATATGAGCCAAGTTACCAATCCAAACTGTGAAGATTATACCAACGATCGATCTAATTCCTGTGGCAATTATTGGAGGAAGTATTCCTAATATGGAATCACCAAGGACCGGAAGAATGCCAAATTGGGTAAACCAATCTTGACCAGCTGTCACATCTTTAAATATTTGCGTAATTCCGGCTCCGATATAATTATTCTGGAATTGAGTAACGTTATAAAAATTATTATTATCACTCAATAACGATATTATTAAAACAATTGAAACATACATTAAGTCAATCAGAAAACCAGCAATCGCAAAAGAAAAAGTAATTAAAATTAAAGCGATGACAATTTTTGGTAGAGCATTCTCTACGGAGATAACGGTTTGGGGATTAATCTTGGCACGAAACATTACCATAAAGCCGATGGCGATTAGGACAATAACAAGAACCATATACGAAAGATCACGAAAGATTTTCCAAAGATTGGAAAATGGTTTGATGGCGGCAAAACCGATCCCTTCGGCAGCCATGGTTTTTGGAACAAAACCGGCATTTTGAAGTCCGGAGTAAGCCCACATCACTCCTGATGCAGGAGGATTGGCGTAAGGAATAACAATGAGATTGGTCATAAACCCAAAGACGCTTTTACCATAATTTTTATCAGCATCATTTGGATTATCTGTACAAGCTTCACCGATCATAGAGCACATAGATATTTTATAGAGCGCAATCGTCAGCTTTCCCTCTTTTGTTTTATTAAGTTCCTTATCGTTGATAACTTTATAGATCTCAGCTCGGTTTTTTTTAATCGGGTCGGTTTTGGAGGACAAGGGAACCTTGTCCCTCCCTATAAAATGGAAAAATAAGGCAATGATGATAAAATAAACGGCAATAACAAGAAAAACTTTTTTCAGGAAACTTATAGTTGGTTTGAGAAATGAGAGCATAGATTGATTGTAATGAAAATAATACCTCAAAGTCAATTTATTATTTAAGCAAGAATTGGTCAGCGCCTAAGTTCGGATAATTGGCCACCTTCCAGCTTTCAAACTCCTTCTGAGCGGTGTCTTTTGGATCTTTGAGGGTAACTATAAATTTATCCTCACTATAATCAAAATCAATCGCAAAAGTAGAGAAATCAAGAGGAACTTTCTGGCGAAGATCTTTTTTTTGAGCGGCAAGGTCAATTATTTGTTCGGGTACTTCTTCTTCGGCGACACCGGTAAAGTCGGCTGGAACGACATTATTGGCGTCTGGCGATTGATTATTATTTGAAGGCGACGGATTAATTTCGATAGAAGTTGGAAATACTTGTTGATTAGTTGAGTTGCTGTTGTTGTTTTGAGTTGGGCCTTTTTTTGTAAAAGGAATAATAAGGACGAGAATAAGCAAAACGATAAGAGCTCCGGAAATAGCCAGATAAACCTTGATATTAGAATTGTCCATATTTTAAATTATTTTTTCACTCCAAAGGCCAACCTATACAACGGGTATGGGTAACGACTATTTTCATTATAAGGTATTTCGTAGCGGCCGTAAGCAGGATCGTAAGCAAATATATTTCCTTGACCATCTATGTTGGTAATCCAAAAAAAATGGCCACAACCACCGTCACAAAAACTGGCTAAAGTAAAAAAAGTCCAACCGGCGTTAAGGTACTTTCTTAGTTGCGGGACAACAGTATCGGCTTTTTCTGCATTAAAAATAAGATAACTAGTTGTTTTTAGTCCCAGCTTATTTTTCAAGAGGTCATAAGCATCAGAATAACGTGAACCGCCACATCCAAGTAGATAACCCCTGGATTTGTATAGATTAACGATCGCTTTTGGATCATAGTCTTTACCTAAATAACTGGAGGCAATCATCGAAACAGTTGTTGGCCCGCAACCGGCCTGACATAAGTTACAACCATCAGGAAGAGAAGTATCTCCAAAGTCACCGCATTGAGGAAAATAGGTAAAGCTAGACAATGGGGGGTTGAGGGTTGAGGATGGCGAGTTAGGAGATTGAAGGGTAGAAGATGGGGAAGGTTGATTATCAGTTGAGGATCCGTCACCTTGGCCAAAATTCATAAATATATTCAAAAATTCAATTAGAGGATTGAAATCATCGGGATTTTTTCCTTGGTCAACGATTAAGATTAAGTCAGGATTATCAATTAACTGAGTCAATTGGTTTTGATCAGCCCAATTTATGAATTGTTCTTCGGCTTGGGAAGTTTTTTTCTCAACAACAACTTTATTTAACTTGGGAGAGTATTGTAATTTAAAATCAGCTGTTTCAACAGGAGTAATAGCTGAGATATTAGCTGAAAAATCTGGAGAGTTGGGAGTAGAAGATGGGTTTGGAGGCGAGTTAGGAGGTTGGAGGGTGGAAGACGAAGCGGTTGGGATACCGGTAGGAAAAGAAGAGTTTTTTTGAGTATTTGTTGTCGATTTTTTTCCAAAAGAAAGAATTATGGAGGTAATGATCAAAAGAATAAGGAAAGTTCCGGCAATAATTAAATAAATTTTTTTCATCTTATTTATTAACTTTAAAGCTCGGTACCGTATTTTTCGACCGCCACACCCCAAAGGGGGCCCCTGGCGATTGTCTCAAAATACTTGTACCTCGCTTATAAAAAACCAATATCTTTTCTTTTAAACTGTTGACTTTTGTCTTATTTTTTTTGATAATGAAAATATGGCTGACTATTTTGATTTTATTAAAAAACCAGTGAGCAATGCAACAGCAAATCCGCCAACAGGAAATGACAAAATTCAAATGACAAATAATAAATCAATGATTGGGACTTCGTCTACGGCACCAACGCAAAATCCAAATGGACAAATAACCAATAATAAAACCGATGTGACCGCCAATCCTTCATCTCCTGTTAATGGTCAAGCTAAATCCAACGGTCAGAATGTTAACTCGTTAACCCGTAAACCCGTTAATCCCCCAACAGGTTCTTCCACTACTAATAATTTAGATCTAATGACCCATCTGACCCAGCGCTCTAATCGTGTCATGATGGCGGCTCAAACAAAAGCTAAAGAATTAAAAGTAGATTTAGTTGATAGTGAACATCTTTTATATGCGTTAACTACAGATAGTGAGATTTATAACTTGTTAGTTGAAGCAAAGATTCAACCACAATTAATAACTGATGAATTAGCCAAGATTTATAAACGCGGAACGGTTGATCGAGTGGTTCAATTTTCTCCAAGAATGAAAAAGATCCTCAATGATGCACTTGTTGTTGCCAGAAAATTGGGATTTGAATTTATTGCTCCAGAACATTTATTATTGGCTCTATTTGAAGAAGGAGAAGGTGTGGGTGCCCGAGTATTGGTTAAATTGGGCTTAAATAAAGAAGAGATAAATAAAAAAGTTGTTGGAAAAAAAGAAGGATTAAATGAAGAGGAAAAAAAAGCCCAAAGTAAGAAAAAAGCGTTAGAACAATTTACTGTGGATTTGACGGCGAAAGCTTCCCAAGGATTACTTGATCCTGTTGTTGAACGATCAGTCGTCATTGAGCGGGTAATCCATATATTATCACGCCGGACAAAAAATAATCCGTCACTGGTCGGGGAAGCCGGTGTCGGAAAAACTGCCATTGTTGAAGGTTTGGCGGAAAAAATCGTTGCCAAAGAAGTGCCGGAGCCTTTATTGAACAAAAGAATTCTTCAATTAGATCTGATGAGTATGTTAGCCGGAGCTTCCCATCGAGGTGAATTTGAAGAGAGAATGAAAGATTTGATTGAAGAGGTTAAAGCCAGTCAAGGTCAGATAATTTTATTTATTGATGAAATTCATAACATTGTTGGAGCCGGAGCTTCGGGCGAAGGATCACTGGATGCCTCCAATTTTTTAAAGCCGGCTTTAGCCCGGGGTGAAATTCAAATTGTTGGAGCAACGACACTTACTGAATATAGAAAATATATTGAAAAAGATCCAGCCTTGGAGCGGCGTTTTCAACCGGTACTGGTACCGGAGCCGACTGAAGAGCAGGGAATTAAAATGCTTAAAGCAATAAAAGATAAATACGAAGCTTTTCATCGGGTGAAAATTCCGGCTGAAGCAATTGAGGCGGCTGTAATTTTATCAAAACGTTATGTTGGTGACAGATTTTTACCTGATAAAGCGGTTGATCTGATTGATGAAGCAGCCGCAGCTGTCCGTCTTCCTCTTATTTCACTACCCGAAGAAATTAAGTCACTGGAGACAAGAATTGCACAACTCAATCAAGAATTAAAAGAATCGGAAAAAAAAGCAGATCGCGTCAAATCAAGAATATTAAGGTCAAAAATAGAGGAAATTAATTCTGGTCTTAAAGAAAAAAAAGACGAATATAACCTGAAAAAAAGTCAATCGACCGGAGCGGTGACCGTCGATATCATTAAAGATATTATTGCCCGTTGGACTGGAATTCCGGTTGCGAAAATTTCATCTTCTGAAACTGAAAAGCTAGCCCATTTGGAAGACATTATCCATAAAAGATTAATTGATCAAACAGGAGCGGTTTCTTCCGTTTCTCAGGCGGTTCGACGTGGTCGTGCCGGATTAAAATCAGCTGCCCGCCCGATTGGCGGTTTCATCTTTTTGGGCCCAACTGGCGTTGGAAAAACTGAGTTAGCCAAAGTCTTAGCCGATATATTATTTGGTAGCGAAGACCTGATGATTAGATTTGACATGACTGAGTACATGGAAAAACATGAAGTGGCTAAGTTGCTGGGTGCTCCGCCCGGTTATGTCGGCTATGAAGAAGGAGGAAAACTGACAGAGCTGGTGAGAAGAAAACCATACAGCGTCGTCCTTTTTGATGAAGTGGAAAAAGCTCACCCGGATATTTTCAATATTTTGTTGCAAATATTAGATGATGGTCGTTTGACTGATAATAAGGGTCGTGTAATTTCTTTTAAAAATACGGTGGTTATTTGCACTTCTAATCTCGGGACTAAATTAATTCAGGATGAAATGATGAAAGACCAAATCAAAAGTCAAAAGTCAAAAGTGAAAAGTGAAAGTCAAAAGTCAAAAAATGAAAATGAGAAGGATAAAAATAATTTTAAAAGCATAAAAGAAAAAGTCATGGTTGAGTTGACTAAGTTTTTTAAGCCGGAGCTTATCAATCGTTTCGATGAGGTAATTGTTTTTGAACCATTGAGATTTCAAGATATGGTGGAAATAGTCAAGTTGCAATTGAAAGGAATTATAAAATTAATTGAAGAGCAAGATATGGGGTTTGCCTATACTGATGAAGTAATTCAAGAAATTGTTAAAGCGGGCTTTGATCCATTGTACGGGGCGCGACCTTTAAGACGAGCAATTCAAAAATTGATTGAAAATCCGATTTCTAATTTAATTATTGACGGTAAAGCCAAAGCTGGCGACTTAATTAGAGTAAAGGTTGATAAGGACGAATTGGTTTTCGAAATTGAAAAAACTGTTTTCCAGCCGAAAATAACAAAGAATTATCATTGTCAGGTGTGCGGATGGGATTTTGAGAATGAACTGGTTGCTAATGCGACGATCATTTGTCCGAAATGTTTAAAACATGGCGAAAAAATTATAGAGGTCGATTTTAATCGACCCGTAGATGAATTAAAAGTCCCCGAACAGATTGTTAAAGAAGTTAATAAAACCACCGATTTAAAGCCTCAAAAAGATACTAACAAAGAAGTTATATGAAAACTTTATTAGCTCAATCGCTTAATTTTGGCAACCAGACAATTCAAGGTCCCCTTGATAAGAGTGTTGATTCATTAGGAAAAATTATTACCCAAGCCTTAGGTTTAATAATGCCGATGGCGGGAATAGTCCTTCTTTTTGTTTTGATTTCCGGTGGTTATGATTACATGATGTCACAAGGAAATGCAGATAAGGTAAAATCGGCTCAAGCAAAGATTACTTCAGGAATTATTGGTTTTATTCTTTTAATTGTCTCCTTTTTAGTTACCAGATTAATTGCCGCGATCTTTGGCCTTGGCGGTGGAATATTTTAAGGTATAATATACCCATATGCATGAACCTCCAATTGTCATTTCCGTCGGCGGTAGTCTGATTGTTCCAAATGGTGGCATTGATACGGATTTTTTAATAAAATTAAATAAGTTAATTCGCGAAGAAGTAGTTAAAGGCAAACGTTTTTTATTGGTTGCCGGTGGAGGAAAGTTATGTCGGCATTATCAGGAAGCAGGGAAAGCTGTTATAGGAAATTTGAACAGTCAAGATCTTGACTGGTTGGGTATTCATGCAACTCATCTTAACGGACATCTCTTGCGAACGATATTCCAAGACATTGCCAACCCTCGAGTGATTCAGCATTATGATAGAAAACTAAAAAATTGGACAGAACCTATAGCTATCGGAGCCGGTTGGAAACCAGGTTGGACGACTGATTATGATGCAGTACAGTTAGCTAAAGATTTTGGAGGTAAATTAATTATAAATATGTCAAATATTGATTTTGTTTATGATCGCGATCCGGCTAAATTTAAAGATGCTAAACCGTTGGAAAAAATTTCCTGGGAAGAAATGGAGAAATTAGTTGGAGGTAAACACTCGTCAGGAATCAATGCTCCTTTCGATCCGATTGCCACTAAAATGGCTCGTAAACTCAAATTAACAGTTGTGATTGCAAACGGCAATGACATGCAAAATATTCAAAAAATTATTAATAAAGAATCTTTCAAGGGAACAGTTATAAGCACATGATTCTTAAATCAATTTCGTTTTATCACTTTCGAAATTTTGACAAAAAACAGTTTAAAATTAGCCCTTATTTAACGGCTATATTTGGAAATAATGCGAAAGGAAAAACTAATTTACTGGAAGGAATTTATTTTATATTAAAAGGGGAAGGATTTAGGGAAAGCCGCGAAGAACAGCTGATTATTTTTGATCAGTCAAACGGTTTTGTTGAAGCAAAACTGGAAGAAAGAAAAACCAATAATAAAAATAATTTAAGAATTGATTTAACCAAAAATGATTTAGGTTTAAATAAAACTTATTTTTTAGAGAAAACAAAAAAAGGACGTCACTCATACTTAAAAAATTTAATACCGGTAGTATTATTTTCCCCGGAACAAATTGAAGTAATAGACAGGACAATGTCGATCCGGCGTGAGTATTTTGATAAATTTTTGTCCGGAATTGATTCAGAATATAAAAAACGTTTGACTAATTACTCTCAGGCATTAAGAAAAAGAAATAAAATTTTAGAATTAGGTTTTAATAATCAAAATATTGAACAAGAATTAGATTTTTGGAATAAATATTTAATTGATCAAGGATTATATTTAATTTCTAAAAGAACCGAATATATACGATATTTAAATTCAAATAAAATTATTGATTCAAAAGAATTTTTAATCGAGTATAAAGAAAGTTATTTAAGTTTAGATCGCTTTAATAAATATTTCAATAAAGAATTATTAGTCAGAAAAACATTAATCGGACCTCATCGAGACGAATACCATATTTTTATAGTTAATAAATCATCTCCAAAAAAAAACATTCATGTCTATGGGTCAAGAAGCGAACACCGTTTAGGCCTGTTTTGGTTAAAGATTAACGAGCTAAAATATCTGGAACGTTTTTTTAAAAAAAAGCCGATTTTATTACTTGATGATATATTTTCAGAATTAGACCACAGTAATCAAAAACTAATATTTAATTTGATCGGCGATTACCAGACGGTAGTCACTTCGACAGAAAAAAAACTGGTTAAATTAATTGATCTTTCTGATAACACCTCTTACGATACCATAGATCTGTAGGTCATTAAGTGGGTAAAAAGGCGGGTATTTTGGATTAGCCGCTTCCAAATAATTAATATGTTTTTTCCGGTCGGTTTTTAAAATTTTTAAAGTCCACTCGTTATCAATCTGAGCTAAGACAATATTGCCGGTAATAGCGTTTCTCTTTCTTTCAATAATAACAATATCACCTTCAAAGATTCCAACTCCGATCATTGAATCGCCGGAAACTTTAAGAAGAAATGAAGTTTGCGGATTCTCGATTAAATAATCGTCAATTGTCAGGTAGTCTTTGTTTTCTTCAGCCAGAATTGGAAAACCAGCCTTTATCATTCCAAGTAGCGGCAGAGCAAAAAACTTTTTGGTGGGTGAAAGTTTTTTACTGTCTTTTTCAACAAATCCGAGATCAATTAATTTATTAATTATTTTAAAGACGGCATTCTTGGAAGAGATATTGAAGAGTTTTAACATTTCAGAATAAGAAGGTAATCGGCGGAAGCGACGGTAAAATTTTTTGATGCTTAAAAGTCTGTCTTCGATCATAACTTTCATTATAGTAAACACTTGTTCACTATGTCAAGGGGTTTATTTTTTAAGCATTAGTGCAATGATATTCTTCGGTACTTCTTCGTAGTGACTTGGCTCCATGTAGAAAACACCTCGGCCTTCGGTAAGAGACCTGATCATCGTCGCATAACCAGAAAGTTCCGACAGGGGAACATGACTTTTGATAACCACAGCTCGACTTCGCTTTTCGGTTCCGAGAATTTTTCCTCTTTTTGAAGAAATATCACCGATGACAACGCCCATGAAAGCTTCTGGAATAGTCACTTCCAATTTCATTATCGGTTCAACCAAAGTCGGCCCAGCTTTTTTGACAGCATCTTGTAAGGCCATCGATCCGGCAATTTTGAAAGCAATATCTGACGAGTCAACATCATGGTAGCTTCCATCGACCAGTGTTACTTGAATGTCGGTGACAGGGTAACCTAAAAGAACGCCTTTTTCAGTTGCCTCCATAACTCCCTTTTCAACTGATGGAATAAACTCGGAAGGAATAGAACCGCCTTTGATTTTATTGACAAACTTTATTCCCTCTCCTCGGGCGAGAGGTTCAACATTGATAACGCAGTGTCCGTATTGTCCATGTCCTCCAGTCTGTTTTATATATTTTACCTCAACGTCGGCAGCGGTTTTTGTAATGGTTTCTTTATAAGCAACCTGGGGTTTCCCAACCGTGACGCTCATACCCATTTCTCGCTTCATACGGTCAACAAGGATTTCCAAATGAAGTTCTCCCATCCCGGACATAATCGTTTGATTGGTTTCGTGATTTACTTTTACTCTAAATGTCGGATCTTCCTCAGCCAATCTTTGCAGAGAATAAGATAATTTTTCTTGATCAGCTTTAGTGGTAGGTTCAATTGCCAAAGAAATAACTGGTTCCGGAAAAGTAATCTGCTCCAAAATAATTAGATTGTTTTGATCAGATAGGGTATCCCCGGTTTTGGTGTCTTTTGGCCCGATGATAGCGATGATCTCACCGGCATAAGCCTTATCAATTTCTTCACGATTATTGGCATGCATAAGCAAGATTCGGCTGATCCTTTCCTGTTTATTTCTATTAACATTAAAAACATAAGACCCCGATTCCAAAATTCCGGAGTAAATTCTGACATAAGTCAATTTTCCGACATGAGGATCGAGTTGGATTTTAAAAGCCAAACCAGTAAATTTTTCCTGTTGATTAAGGGCTCGCTTTTCCTCAAGTTTAGTAATTGGATTAATTCCAGTGATTTCTTTTAAGTCAAGAGGTGACGGAAGAAAGTCAACTATAGCATCAAGAACCGGTTGAACAGCTTTATTACGTAGCGAACTTCCGCAGTAAACAGGGACGATTTTATAAGCGATTGTAGCTTTTCTTAAAGTTGCCTTTAATTCATCAACTGTAATTTTTTCTCCGTTTAGATATTTATTTAAAAGCTTATCATCGTGTTCGGCAATCTGTTCAACCATTTTTGATCGGGCTTTAACTACTTTATCTTTAATATCTTCCGGAATTTTATCAGTTATTGTATATTTAACACCTTGAACATCTTGGTCCCAAATTTTGGCTTTTAAGTCAAGAAGATCGATAATTCCTCTAAATTCGGATTCTTTTCCAATAGGAACTGTCATTATAATCGGGTTGGCTCCCAGTCTTTCTTTAATCTCTTCAACGGTTGCTTCAAAATCAGCTCCAAGCTTGTCCATTTTATTTATAAAACAAATCCTGGGAACTTTATATTTATCAGCTTGACGCCAGACCGTTTCTGACTGACTTTGGACACCTTCTTCAGCATCAAAAACAACTACTCCACCGTCCAAAACTCTTAAAGATCTTTCAACCTCAGCTGTAAAATCTACGTGGCCCGGAGTGTCTATAATATTAATTCTTGTACCATTCCAAAAGGTAGTAGTGGCGGCAGAAACTATTGTAATCCCTCTTTCTCGTTCCTGAGGCATCCAATCTAATTGTGTGTCCCCCTCATCAATATCGCCGATTTTATAAGTTTTGCCGGTATAAAAAAGAAACCTTTCACTGGTGGTGGTTTTCCCGGAATCGATATGGGCGATTACACCAATATTGCGAATTCGATCGAGAGGAACATTACGATTTTTTGTGACAACGGGTATTTGAGCCATAATTTTTAAAAAAATTCGAAATCCTAAATCCAAAATCCGAAACAATTTTTAAAGTTTTAAATTTTAAAAATTTAAATTTGTTTCGTGCTTCGAAATTCGGGTTTCGAGTTTTACCATTTAAGGTGAGAGAATGCTTTATTTGCGTCGGCTAATTTTTCAGTTTGTTGTTTTTTTGCTACAGCGGCTCCCTGGTTTTTGGAAGCCTCAACAATTTCTATTAATAATTTTTTATCAAAAGTATGATATTCTTTGTTAGCTCTTGCTTTGGCAGCGTCGATAATCCAATTAAGCGCGAGCTTTAGTTTTCGCTCCCGCCTGACTTCGATAGGAACCAAATAGGAAGCACCCCCAAGACGACGAGGTTTGACTTCATGAATTGGGGAAACGTTTTCAATTGCCAGATGCAATAATTTTAAAGGATCATCTGACTGTTTTTTCAGTTCGTCAAAAACTTTATAAACAAGTCCTTCAGCAACGGATTTTTTCCCATTAATCATTAAATAATTGATTAGTTTAGCCACTTCAAGACTATTAAAAAGTTTGTCTTTTTTGAAAACACGTTTTTTGTAACTGTGACGTGGCATATTTTTTAATTTATGAACTCTTAACTTGTGGTTTTTTAGTTCCGTATTTTGATCTCGACGTTGTTCGTTTATCAACCCCAGCTGTGTCAAATTTTCCGCGGACAATATGATATTTTACTCCCGGCAAATCTTTTACCCTTCCGCCTTTAACCAAGACGATCGAATGTTCGGCTAAATTATGACCGACACCCTGAATATAGGCGGTTACCTCCATTTTGTTTGATAATCTGACCCTAGCTACTTTTCTCAAAGCTGAGTTTGGTTTTTTCGGCGTCATGGTTTTAACAATGACACAAACGCCACGTTTTAAAGGATTATTAGTTTTGTTATATCTCCTTTTCAATGAATTAAAACTCATTTTAAGGGCAATCGATTTTGATTTTTTAATCCTATTTTTTCTCTTCCTTTTTATTAGTTGGTTGATTGTCGGCATATTGATTTGCAAATTTACCGTAATATTTATTAATTAACTCGCTCGTCACCGGAATTAATCTGCCAATTATAACATTTTCCTTCAGCCCTAACAAGTAATCTGTCTGGCCTTTAATGGCAGCAGAAGAAAGAACGCTGGTTGTTTGTTCAAATGATGCAGCTGACAACCAAGAATCGGTGTGGATAGCGGCGCGGGTGATACCGAGAATTGAAACTTTTCCAGAAGCAGGCCTTTCTCCTTTTGATAAAACCCTTTTATTTTCTTCACCAAAACGAATTTTTGAAACAACTTCATCTTTGATGAGTGACGTATCACCTTCATTCTCAATAATAACTTTATCACTCATTTTTCGAATAATTACCTCGAAATGCTTATCATGAATGGCAATTCCCTGTGATTCGTATACGTCTTGAATTTCATCTAACAAATAAATCTGAGCTGCCCTTAAGCCTTTAATAGCCAGAATATCATCAATATCAAGATAACCTTCAGATAAAGCTGTTCCAACGCTTATCAAGTCACCATCTTTAATTTTTAGTTTTTGGGCTTTTGGAATTGTGAATTTTTGCTCCTGAATAGCCGATTCTTTATTAGTTGCAGATATGGTGATGTCGTAAATTTCCTTTACAGTATCTTCAATAACCGATACTTTACCGGCAATCTCTGCGATAGGGGATACAATTTTAGGCGTTCGTGTTTCAAATAATTCTTCGACTCGGGGTAATCCTTGAGTAACGTCGGAAATAACAATTCCCCCGAAATGTCGAACTCTCATTGTCAATTGAGTTCCTGGTTCTCCTATTGATTGAGCAGCCGTTACTCCAACCGGTACCCCGATTTCAACAATTCTGTTTGTAGATAAATCCGTTCCATAACATTTCTGACAGACACCGTAAGGCGAATTACAGTAAAGCGGAGAGCGAACAACGATTTTAGTAATTTTATTTTTTTCAATTAAGGCAATTTTTTCATTATCAATCAATTCATTAGCTTTAATGATGACTTCTTTATTTTCAGCAACCAGATCATTAAGAATAAATCTATTTTTAATTCTTTCTTTAAATTTTTCTCCTCGAGATGAACTAACGGTCACAGTTAATCCTTCTTTAACCTGACAGTCTTCCTCGCGAACAATCATATCATGAGACGTATCAACAAGTCTTCTTGTTAAGTATCCAGCGTCAGCGGTTTTTAAAGCTGAATCGGTCAATCCTTTTCTAGCACCCCGGGCGGAAATAACATACTCGAATATTGAAAGACCTTGACGATAGTTGGATTTAGTTGGAACTTCGATAATTTTACCCAACGGATCAACAACAAGTCCTTTCATCGCTGCCAGCTGTTTTAGCTGTTCTTTGGAAGCGCGAGCGCCTCCTGATTTAATAATTATTTTTACTGGATTTTCTTCATCCAACGCATTCCAAGTTTTATCAGCTAAAATTTCTGTAACATCGATCCAAAGCTTATTTGAATAACGTCTCTTTTCTTCAGAAGTTAACAGTCCCTGTTCAAAATTTTTAGTAATTTTTTTAATTTTATCCTCGGTCTCGTTAATAATCTTTGTTTTTTCTGCAATTATCTGACAGTCAAAAATTGAAAGAGATAATCCACCGGCAATTGTTGAGGCCCAAAAACCAATAATTTTTAATTGATCAATTAACTCTCCGACTTTTTCATTTTCAAGAATTTTCATGGCGGAAACAACAATATTTTTTAAATCAGACGCTTTAACTTCGTCGTTTACAAATCGAAGTTCCGGCGGAAGAATTTGATTAAAGATTATTCGACCAACAGTTGTTTTAATTATTTTACCACTGATTCCTACATTTATAGGTTGACGAAGTTTAATTTTACCAATTGCCTGAAATCTCATCGCTTCATTTTCGGTGGCAAAAAATTTTAAATCTTCGGCATTTTCAGTATCCAAATGACTATCAACGGTTGTTAGATAATAACAACCAAGGGCCATCTCTTTGTTTGGAAGAACGATAGGTGAACCGTCAGATGGTTTGAGTAAATTATGATAAGGAAACATTCTTGCTTTAACTTCTTCTATAGCTTTGCTGGATAGTGGTAAAAATACACCCATAGCGTCTCCATCGAAGTCAGCGTTATAACCCGAGCAAACAGCTGGATGAAGCTTAATGGCGTGATCATCGGTCAAAACAGGATAAAAACCAAGAATGGAAAGTTTATGCAAAGTCGGAGCACGATTAAGAAGGACAGGGTGATTTTTAGTAATTTCTTCCA
>Ga0172375_10006525_pt1 | contig 16327 bp, 12 predicted proteins | sample LakKiv1m_FD_114537 | JGI IMG/M metagenome (GOLD analysis project Ga0172375, IMG submission 114537) | Freshwater microbial communities from Kabuno Bay, South-Kivu, Congo - kab_092012_11.1m | ecosystem: Environmental > Aquatic > Freshwater > Lake | place: Democratic Republic of the Congo...
ACGATTGCGATTTCGATATTCGTTCTTTTTTGCAGTCCGACGATATATTCCGCGATTTTCTGGATCGCGGTGAAGTCTAATCCCTTGTGGGTTTCGGAGTTCCCGAATAATTCACCGGTAAGCTTGAGGAGGACTCGTTTGTACTGTGGTTCTGTGGACATAGGATATGAGAAAAATAGTAATAAATTCTATACATCCGCCGTGTGCCCCTGATGCACTTTTATTTGAACACTTTCTGCCTTGGATACAGAAAATAATGCTCGCATACGAAATCATAAGTGGAGACGAAGCAGACCCATTTCCACCCGAAGGCACCAGGTTTTCTAAAGGTTATTATACTAAAAAAGTTAATTGATTAAAACAGATAGAAATACCCATGTTTTTCTTTCAAAAGCACGCCTTCAACTCCAAATTATTTGACCAAACTACGTTTTACGGTCAGTTATTTGGAGATCTCAAAAGTTGTAAATCAGAGGTGATTATTGAGAGTCCATTCATCTCAACCTCAAGAATGAGATATTTTTATTCAATTTTTGAAGATATGATCGCTAGAAAAATAGCCATCCATATTGTGACACGAGACCCGTCTGATTATGATACTGAGTTTATGCGGGATCAGGCCACCAATGAGATACTCAAATGTAATGAATTTGGCATACACCTCATCTTGAAAACAGACCATCATCATCGAAAACTTATCATTCTCGACCGTAAAATACTCTGGGAAGGCAGTCTTAACATCTTATCGTTTAGTAATAGCCAGGAAATAATGAGGAGAATAGAAGACAAAGAAACGACAGTCGAAATGATCAATTTTCTAAAACTTGAACATCTATTTTTCAAGAGGTAAGTGCAATTTGAGTTTAAGAGCTTTAGCAATATTTTCCACTACATCGACTCTTGGGGTAACTTCACCACGCTCAACTCTAGCGTAATAGTTAAAATGAATTCCAGCCTTTTCTGCAGCCTCAGCCTGTGTCAGGCCAGCCTTTTCTCGAGCTTCTTTCAGAATTTTGGCTAATTTTTGATCTTCGGAACCCATATTGGTTATTATTATACAACTTTTCGGGATAGCATATCCGGTAATTTACCGATAAAGAAATATTTTGTTGGTATCTTGCTTGATAATTTTATCCCTGTCTATCAAATAAGAAGCTTCACTCTGCCCATTGAAAGCACCTTTGTATGAAGCAAAATATGCTTTTCCATCTATTTCATATATCAAACTAACTATATCAGTTGCTAAAACACGTTCTCCTTTGATCAATAAATAACTTTTATTGGTATATAGGTCGATTTCTCCAAGATATAAAACATCATTAACAATAGACATGTCTGTCAACAAATTTTTTGATACATATACGTCTTGACTTTTTTTAGTCTTAATATCTATCGATATTAACTTATTTTCAACATTATTTTTGTTTATCTTAGTGATACATAAAATTTCGTTATCATTTTTGATAAAGCCCTTTTCGCACAATACACCTAGGTCTTGTCCATCAAAATACGTGATGTTTCCATTATTTGATAAGCTTTTTCGGTGAAAATAGTCTAGTATGATTTGACTGACTTCTGTTTCTTTACGTTTGGTATTTAAATTGTAAACTAAACTCTTTTGCTGCTCTGGTTTTACCACAACTAGATACGGGTAATGAAATACTATTCGATCAGGATATTGGTTTAAAGGAATCGTTTCGTCAAATACGTAAAGTTTTCCATCCTGTAAATATACAGTGTTATTTTTTATGTGGACACTCTTGTTTTTTTGCAAAATAACAAAAAAGATGGTCAAAAATACAATCAGCATTATGCCTACCAAGAATTGTAGTATTCTTCGATGATTTGGATTTAAAGGATTGAGTTGAATGGTTGTCATAGATTTATTGAATATAGCCCAATGGGTTAACTGCTTGCCAAGAGTCACCATCTTTAGTTCGGACCTCATAATGCACGTGAGCTCCTGTAGCAAATCCCGTATCTCCCATGATGCCTATAGGTGTCCCTGCTTTAATAATATCTCCACTTTGTACATAAACGCTACTAAAGTGGATAAATACAACTTTCAGAAACCCTTCGTTGTTAGTGATCTCAACCGTCTCTCCACCCTCCGAATCAATATAATAATTAACCTTTCCGTTTATTGTTGAGAAAATATTTATTTTTCCCGTATTTTTATAGCTTTCGCTATTTGAAAAATACGCAGCCGATGGAACCAAGTCGATGCCTGTGTGAGACTTTCCAAATTGCAGGTAGTACGCCGAATCCATAAAATACGCTGTAATGTTAGTGTAAGTCAGGCCAGTACCACCAAATGGATTTTGTTTTGGTACGGATGTCTCTATAAAGCTTGTATCCGCTGCTACACCCGATGGTAAGCCAAAAATTGAGGCGACACGACTCACTGTGCCTGACGCCATTAACAGCGGAGTCATCAATACCGTACCTAAAGTTAGTAAGATAAATAGCCCTAGGATAAATACCGTGGCAAGAGTTAGTAATACTGGTTTTTTAAAGCGAGAAACAACCTGTCCAACTAAAGGTATGGGGACAATAAAATTTACTACGGCGATCACAATTACATCGGTAACAAACTCTAAAGGATCGTGGGCAAAATTATGGATTTTATTGGCCTTTTTCAATAGTTCCATAGCTTCATCTTGTAAAAACTAGTGGCTTTTCATGGGGAAGGACTACGATATTTAATCGGGTGTGTTCCTCTTCTCGAAATAACACCACCTCTCCGACGCCCAAATGTCCGAGATTTGTCTTTTCTTCGTCAGTCATCGGGTAAATTGTGCCAATATCTGTGAGGGTGGCATACGATTGTTTTAACAAAATTTTTGTTTCGGAATTGGTGATTATTGTCTTTCCAAACTCGTTTTTTAAAAAATCTTCTACATCTTGAGTGATAGACACAATTCCTACATTGCGTTTGCGTGCTTGCTTGACTAACTCCCGGTAAAAAAGAGCAACATCAGTATCGCTGAGTAATTTGTGTGCCTCATCGATAAACAACATTCGTTTTTTATCGTTATTTTTGTTAACCAAATTCCAAATTAAGGAGGTCAACAGATACATAGCCGGCTCTCGTTTTTCATCTTTTTTCAGGTCATGCAAGTCTAAAACAATCATGTCATTTGCTAACTCGAGTTTTCTCTCTGAATTAAATACTCCACGCAGACTACCAGTTGAAAGGACACTCAAGTCTTTTCTCATTTGATGATCACCAAGTAGTTCCAAGAGATTACTAAAATTTGGTGAACCGGAATCATAAAGTTTGATCAGACACTCGTCCAAAATTGCTCCTTCGTAATGGTGCGTTGGAATAAAAAATTTGAGAAATGTTTTTATGGTAGAAATATGATCAAGGATCTCATTTTCTTCTGAACTAGCAATAAAGAATGGATTTATTCCATTTTCTCTCGAAAATTGAATCACCTCGCCACCAAGTGAACGAGCCAGTTCAACATATTCACCCTCAGGATCGATAACAATGATTTGAATTCCTCTCATATAGAGGCGATTCATGAGAATTTTGGATGTTACGCTCTTTCCAGACCCTGATACTCCAAAAATATTGATGTTATTATTTCTTGAGGTGAATGGATCAATAAATACCAGTGAATTGTTATAAGCATTTACTCCCATAAATATTCCATTCGGGTCATTCAGTTGCTTTGAAACAAATGGCATTAAATACGAAGCGGCAGTTGATTGTAATATTTTGTTTTCGTTTACGTGGTCGGTATTGAATGGTAAAAAATTCTTAAAGGCCGTCTTTTGACCAAAAGTGTATCGGTTAAATGTCATATCCATCGAACCAGCGACGTTTTGTAGTGATTTGTGCAATATTGCCAGTTTTGTCTCATCCGTGGCTTCTAGCTGCAGATAGAGGGCGTACACGACTCCCTTTTCAGCCTCATGGACTAACTCATCGATAAAACTCATCACTTCTTCAATATTTTTATCTACTTGTTGATCTCGAAGCTTGCCGGCTTTAAGCCGTTCATTTTGTTGCATTTCCAAAACTGAGAGCCTCTGCCTGGATTGTTTTAATAGTTCAGATGAAGGTGCTGGTTCAACAAATATGCTCAAAGTGAAGGGCAAATCCGAAGTCAGTAGTCGGAAAAATATATAAGGTGATAAATAGGCAGGAATATCAGCTAGGTAATAGGTCCGTTTCAGTTTGTCACCTATTTGGATCGACGAGTTATTTTCTTTAATAAATTCACTTTGATATGCCTTTGAGCTATCCCCGGAAACTACGACTCCAGGTTCATTCTTGTGCAATAGGATTTGAAATTCTGCCTTGTTTGTTCGCATGACTGCTTGTTTGTAGGTATATAGCTCTTTTTGAAAAGTAATAAAGTTTCGTGCGAATTTTAAAGGGTTTTTATTTGTAAAAAGTATTGGCTTTCTAATTTGAGAAGTTTTTCTCAACAAAAATGGTGTTTTTTCTATGATTTGACGTTGCGTCGCAATTACTGACATAAGTCTTTTTATTTCATGAGAAAGTGCCTCAGTTAAATTTCCATTCAGAGTATTCACGTTATCGCCAAATCTTTCCTCAAGATCCTTGAGGCCCTTATTCTTAGTTTTTAACAGCTCGTATTCTCGTTGTAGCTTCTTTACCTCAAATATTGTTTCGGCTTCTGTTTTTTGTAGAGCCTCTAAATGCATTTGAATTCTACGGCTCAAATTAAACCGAAAAACACTTTTTCGAGCTTTTCTCATTTGCCTTTGAATTGGTAGAATCACTTTTTTAAGTTTCATGGTCGTAAGGTAAATTCGTTAAAGTTTATGAGTTCTTTATTATTTAGTATTCTTGTTTGAATATTGCACGCGGATAGCGCCCCAGAAAAACTCATTTCAATATCATTAAGTTTATTAATAGCCTTTACCCGATCAATAGCCTTAGTTGAGTTACAGGTAACAGAAAACACCGCGTAATAACGTGTGGTCATAAAATTGTTAGCTTGAATCAACTGTGTGAGTTCCTTCGTGTAGCCATCAATTAGATTCTCAAGTTTTGAGTCTGATTGGTCATACAGCGAGAAAAAATGTTGGGAATAATCTTTGATCGTGGTTTTTTCTTTGCGCACGATAAATTGCACTTGCGATGGCAGTACGTGAATCATTTGCTTAAGTTTGATAAAGAAATTTTCTCGATCCTGATCGTTTAATAACGCAATATCAAACGGTTCTACCGATAGGATTCCTATGATACTATTTTTCCGAATAATGAGATTATCCTGAACAATAAAATCAACAAAATACGATTCCAGTTCTTTGTGACGGAATTGCTTTCGGCTAATCAAGTACAGGATGGATCGAGGAATAATTTTATATATTGGTTGATTATCGATTTTCTGAGTAATTAATCCAAGAAAGAATATTTCGAGAATAAGCAAAATCGAGACAAAATATTCCATTGGTAAAGAGTGGATTGCATTTCTATAAACAAAATACCAGATACCACCCACTATCAACGATCCAGATATTGCCAAAATCGTATCGGTAAAAAATAGACTTCGTAATACATTTACCCTGATATCATCTTTATAAATTCTGATATTTTTCATACGTTGTTTGTTGTGTACATCCTAATAATCTGATCACTGGTGTTTTTCCCTTGACGCTTCACAATGACTCCACGAATACCGTACGCATCATTTCGTGCTCTGGCTACATCTAAAAAGTGTTTCACTTTTATTGGAGGTGCTGACTCATTAATAAACGCGTAACTGATATCGTGGCCAGCTTTTTGTGATTCTTGCATGGCGTTATAGTTATGTGGGTTAGGGTTTTTAGCAGAGAAAGTAGATAAATCAATAAAACGACTCTTATCCAGGTTAATTTTATTGAGCTTTTCCTCCGGTACTCCATCTTGGATTGCCTCAGTTCGGTTAGGATAGATAGACGTTAATCCCGATTTTTTATCCTCATATTTATACGCAGTTCCGCTTACTGCTACCACGCCCTGTTTTGGGTTTTCCATGGATACTTTTAAGCCTTGTCCGGAAATATTTTTTGAAAAAGCTGGGATCGGCGATTCTTTTTGATCAGAGTAATTGGAAAAAGACTGGTGGTCAACTAATTGACTCAACACCTTATAACTATCAGGAACCGATTTACCATACCTCTCTGCACTCTCTCCATATTTTTCCTCCATTAATCTGTTTCTCACTGATTGACCAGCTAGAGAAGCTACGCTTCCACCCAACAGACCACGTTTAAAATCGCGAATGGTTGAAGCTGTCGGAGCAGCAACTGATCGAGTTGCAATCATTGCCTGCATGTTATTTGACATAGCAGCAAATGAGTCGCCAAATATTCGGCCTACTAACATGTTTACCCCACCTAAGAAAAACAAAAATCCTGTATAAAAGAATAGCATGCCTACGCTTGGACCTTTGGAATTGAGTATGGCGGTAAATACATCGGTTGCGATTGCAAACCCTAACACAAATGCCGGTTGTTGAATCAGGGCTGTCGTCCACATTCTAAAAAATGTATGAACCACCGACTCTGTCTTTGCAGACAAGACAAAGGGAATAATAACGGGATAGAGTACTCCCAAGAAAAGAAGTGTTGCAAATCGAATGACAAATTGAAATCCAATGTAGAGGAAGCCAACCAGAAGAAATATGAAAGTTAGCGCAAACAATAAAATCTGAACCACAAATTTACCTAAGGACTGTAAAACTCCTGATTGTAGAGAAATATCAAATGAGGGAATCCCAAATGACTCGGCATTGGCTCCTGTATCAATTTGTGTTTGAGCCTTATCAAAATAATCGGATAAGAATGTAGTTATATTTTGAGTATTGGAAATTTTATCAACCAACAAATTATTAGCCTGAATACTGTAGGATAAAACGTATGGCACGGTAATAAACAGCACAATGGCCACCAGAAATCTTAGGGCAAAAGATTTTAGTTCGGTAACATTATCGGAGCCAAGCTTGGAAATCGCAATAATAGCTATGATTATTGCCAGAATCGGAATAGCAATTTGCAAAAACATATCCCTATACTTGGTAATCCCGGGAATCTCCGTTTTATCTTTTAACACAATAGTGCTTGCCAAGGGATCGGGGGTATAAAAAATGAACCCACCTAAAAATGAGTCGAATCCATTAATAAAATTTTTGAGTAAGGTAACGACTGAAAGAGGTTGATTCTGAGTGGTAAATTCGTTGGTATACCGAATTTGTGGCTGAGGTGTCGGGGTGGGAGCGTCTTCTGCAAACGAAACAGTAGGATTACCAAGAAAAACTGTGGTCACCAGTAGAAATATTAAGAAATACTTCATACATATATGTTTTAGACGGTGCCACCTACGAATTGTTTAATGATGTTAGCTAAAGTTGCTGCTCCAAAAATCAATAATCCACCTACCAAGATGTTCATAATCCAACCTTTAAGACGTGACTTTCTGTCAGTATCATCTCCACTCATGACTAGAAATACACCTAAAGTAGCGATGGCAATTGCCATAATAGGAAGTGAATACCACTGGAGGGTTTTGACTATTCCCCACAATAACTGGTCTAAACTGGTGAATTGTAGTGGTTGAGCAGCATTATAAGCTGATATATCGTTTGCCATAGTAATTGCGGAGATTATAATCAACTACTCTGGTAAAGTCAACAATATGTCGTAGTGTCGTGATAAAACGAAATTTTCAGAGAAATGGAGTAAAGATCATTGGCAATATTTCATAGCATTAGTATGAATACTATAGTACTCCAAGAATCTATTCGTAACGCAGTGCATTAAGGGCAGAAATTTTGGTTGCTCGTTTGGCTGGGAAATATCCCGTCAATATCCCGACCACAACTGAAAGCACTAATACAGCAAATACAAAAATAGGAGGAACAAATGAAATATCAACTGTTCCGACACCTTTAACTAGAGAAAATGCAGTCAAAATCAAACTCAAAATCTTCCCAATTAATGTTCCCGCGACAAGTCCAATGACTCCGCCGAAAAATCCCATAATCATCGATTCTGTTAAAAAGAGATCTTTGACTTCACTTGATTTCATTCCCATTGCCTTCATTAACCCCACTTCACGAGTGCGCTCCAATAAAGATACTGTCAAAGTGTTAAACATTCCGAGAGCCGCAACAGACAAGGCGACCATTCCCAATATAGCCAGCACCAAACGGAAACTAGCAAACAACTTATCAATCTGGGCTACCGTGTCAGCAACAGAGATTGTGCCATACCCGCCTGCTTCAACAGTTGCTCGAACTTTTGCAAGACTGCCCGTATCATTCACAATTATTTTCATCTGAGAATATTTTGTAATCCCCAGAGACCGTAAGTCGATAAAGGGGACATATACCATTGGCGTGCCCTCATCAGGGGTAACTCCGATTATGGTATATTCACTAGGCGCAGATTCAATTTTTTCTTTTTGATCGGCAATCAAATCTCCAACGACAACAAACGTCAACGATACCTTTTTGCCAACGGCTTCGGCCTCGGTTAGATTAAGCACTTGAAGGGTTGATCGATTAACCACTGCCAAACGTTTGGCCTCTTTTGAAATCTCCAAAACTTTCTTCTGTTGCTCTAAGGTTGTCGCCGATTCACTGGCAATATTTACAATAGGTAAAGACCCTGTCGTGTTATCAGTTGTCACCCCCAACACATTTCCTGAGTTACCTGTTAATCGAACATCCATTGATACCTCGGCAATATATCCTTCGACTTGTTCTTGGCTATCCTGATTGCTTATAACAGGCAAATAGGATCCATCTTCACATGCCGCATTTTCAGTTGTGTTACAGGTCTTCTTTTCCCAGAGTGGGACTTTAGTTTTTACCCATTTACTTACCTTATTTCCCTCTGCATCAAGAAGAATCTTTTCATCTTTGGCATCTACTAAATAATATTCACCGATAACCTCGACTCCTGATTGTTTCCCCTCTACTCTGCGCGTATATCCTAATAATTTTCCTTTTGGAGAAGCACTCTCTCTGACCCGAAGCCATGATGATGGTTCAATGACAAAATCAAGATCGCCAACAGTATCTCCAATGGCTTGGGTCTGACTCGCCGTAGATACTCCGGCCACCTGACCTTGTTTACTATCAATCATGGTGACCATATTTGCATTATCAAATATTTTTCCTCGAATCGGTTGGATGGCCGAATTCTTAAGATAATCGGTAGTTACTCCATATACCGCCATATCTGAAACTGAGTTTTGATAAGAAATCTTGCCAACGACCGCAATTACCGGCAAGACGTCTTTGACATTTGTGATGGCACTGAATTTAGTCATGGTTTCATCGGTGAGAGTAAGATCGGCAGAAAGTCCGGGAACGACATCAGTTTGCTTGAGCTCGTCCAGTCGAGCTACCCGGGAAACTACCATGTTTTGTAACCCGTATCCCACAGAGACTAGAAAAACAATAAACGCAATCCCAATTGCCATACCACCCATGGTCACCATGGTTCTGGTTTTTTTGGCGCGCATGTTTTTGAGCGATAACTCAATTAAATAGGATCGATTAAAACTCTTCTTGGGCTCAGGATCAATTATCGACATTATCCGAGCGTAGATCGTTTCAAGCTTTAGCTGTAATCCGCCGCTTAAAATAACTGGAGTAAACCTGCGAGGCTTGAGTAGCCAATGTATGCCAATATGAAGGACATAGAAACCCACAATAATGATAAATAATAGTAGTGATCCAAAATCCTTTAAGAAGCCACCAATTTTTGCACCAAAGGATAGTTTCTTATCCAAAAATTTGTGTTTTTGATTGATTTTCATAATGGGTATGTTCATTTGAGACCTCTTTTAAGGGTTCTGTTTCTATCTTTAACAAACTCGGCAGGATCAGCAATTTCCTGCATCACCTTCCCGTCAAACATTTGAATAGCTCGGTTGGCATAGAATAAATATTCCAGATCATGTGTCACCATAATAATGGTTTTTCCTTCTTTGTTGAGTTTCGAGAGCAGTGTCATGAGCATTTGTCCCGATTCAAAATCCAAATTCCCTGTCGGCTCATCGGCAATCAAGATATCTGGGTTTGTGACTATTGCCCGTGCCAGTGCCACCCGCTGTTGCTGACCTGACGATAATTCCGTAGGAATATAATCAGTCCACTGTGTCATCTCAACGATATCAAGAACCTTATTGGCTCGATCATAAGCCTCTAGCTTAGAACACCCATTAAGCCGGAGTGCAAAAATAATATTGTCTCGAACTGTCAAAGCTTTAATCCAGTTGGGTTGCTGATAAACCATACCAATATGAACTTTCCGAAATTCAGTCCGTCCGTCCTCATCTAGGTCTTCATAGAGTGATTCTCCATAAAAAGTAACTTTGCCAGTCGTGGGTGCTTCCAAACCGAGAAGAATATGTAGTAAGGTCGATTTACCACAACCAGATGGCCCAAATAAAACTAGAAAATCTCCTTGATACACCGAAAGTGACAGATCAGACAACACTCGAACATCAAGAGTTTTGACCGGAAAGTTTTTGGTAATACTCTGGGCCTGGATAATAATTGATTTATCAATAGCGTTCATATGTTATTGCTGTAATTTAATACCCCCGATAAAACTAAAGGCTTCAGACAAATTTTTGATGACTAGATCAAGTGCAGACTTGGTGGCTTTTGGCGCAATTGTCACCGTATCGATGCCTTTTGTTTCATTTCCCGCACTGTCTTTGGAAATCACTCGCAAATGATATACCTGGCTGGGGGTAAGATTGGACAAAATTACGGTATGATTGGTTGTCAAATTACCGTCTTCTTGAGACTTTTGCGAATATGTTACTCCGGTGCCTTGACCAAATTCTACTTGAGAAGTCGCTAGTTCATCAGTATCCCAGGTAATAATAAGTTGGGCCTTTACTTCTCCAGCTGCAAATCCAACCGGAGGAATCGTGCCGCCCAAGACCTTAAGATTCAAAACGGACGGAGGTCTTGTATCGGTGGCTGTCGTAAATCGCTGACTATCAGAAATAGCCTCGTTGCCAATCCGATCACGCCCTTTCACCACAAGGTAGTATCTGGCTTGAGGTAATAAATTGCGAATAATCATTGAGTGTGCCCCTTTTTCTAAAGCGACCTTAACCTCATCTCGCACTGCTCCGGTGTCACTTTCAGGGTAGTAGGTAACAATCGAGCTAACCTCTGTGTTGGTAGTCCAAGAAACTCGAATTGTGGTCTGAGCGGTGTTGGCTACTTGTTCCAGCCGGACATTGCTAATTTTTGGTCTTGGTAAGGTAGCAAAGTCCAAAACCGTCCCATCGTATTCATTATTATCAGTATCAAAGGTATTAATTTTGTAATAGTACTTAGTGCCGTCTAAAAGTCCTGAAAGCTCGGCAGTATAGGTAGTTTCGTCAGTAGAAGTGGCAATTTCTTTGGCGCCTCCAAAGCTAGTGGTAGTGCCATAGTAGATTTTAACTTTAGAGGCATTATTAGAAGTAAATTGGATAATTGCCGAGGACAAACCTATATTTTTGCCGGATACATCTTTCACCGAAGGCGCGGAAGCGGTAGTAAAACTCTTCTCATCTGATTCACCCGTATTACCATCTTCATCCGTCCATTTAGCTTTGTAGTAGTAGGTTGTGCCTGCTTTAAGGTTAGATAGGTTTACTGAATGGCTGCTCGTTTGGGAAGAATTGCTCACTTCATCACTACTGTATTTGCCCGATTCAGTACCATAAGCTACTTTAGAATCCGAGCTACGAGATGTTCCCCAAGTGATGGTAGCTTTTTTGGTGGTGATGCTACCAACATTAGGCCCGGAGTCAAGGCTTGGAGCGCTAGTCCATTTCCCTGTAGGTGTGATGGACACTGCGTTTGTCCCCGAAGATTGAGCATTGGCCCCATCTTTGGTATAGACCTTGTAGTAATAAAGCTTTGATGATGGGGTATTGTCGACATATGAAAGGCCGGAGGTTGATCCGGTTTGAGCAAATGTCACACCATCGGTTGAGCGATATATTAAGTAGGTAAGATTCCCCGCCCCTTGATACGTCGGAGCTGTCCAGGTGAGGGTCACGTTCCACTGCGATGAGGCCTTAATCGAGGAGTCTGACGACACCAAATTGCCCACATTATCAGGATCGGTTGAGTTGAGGGTAAATGTGCCGGTAATGTAGTTGCTGTGCGAGTAATTTGGAGTAGCAGCATTATCAATTGATACAACATAAACAGTGTTTGTGCCTTTGTTGACTCCAGCTAGGGCTGAGGCAGGTACAGACACTGCTGTACCATTATCAATGTAGGTCGTAGCATTCCCTTGTAATGTCGCCAAAGTCGAGGGAGGAGCAGTATTTATCATGTAATAGTAATGAGTTACTGTTTTACCAAAAGTAGCCGTGGACGCTGGCCATGAAAAAGCGTAAGAATTAGCGGTCGCTGAGCTCGGGGTGACGGTGACCGTATCAGTGCCGTTAAATGATGGTGCGGCTCCTCCGTATGACAAACTACAGGTGCGAATCGTAGCGTCACTCGATAAATTTCCCGATACATCTACTGTTCTAAAGTAAATGACATTGGCGCCCGACACGATCGAACTTCCGTCCTGAGCTACCGACAACGTTCGACTCGATTCACTCGTCGGAATATATTTATTCACTCCGACAGTTGTTTCGGTCGTTGTCCCAAGCCAGGTTCCAGAAGTAGAATTGATCTGATACTGCCAACCTAACAGTCCGGCATTAGCATCGGCTGAGGCAGCACTTCCAGAGGTTGGCCAGTTAAAGCTCATGTCGGCCACATTAGAAAAATTGCCCGACGCACAGGAAATGTAGCTGACATTGGTTGGCACAGTGTCGTCATATTTGAAAGTAAAGATTGTTGAAGTTCCTGAATAAATATTTCCGGCGTTATCAATCGCCTTAATTGAGAGGATATATGGCTTATTCGAGGTAACAAGCCAAGGACTACCTTTTAGAGAAGCTGTAGCAAAGTCAATACTGGTACTCGTGGTCAAAAACTGACAGGTTGTCCCCGCAGTTGAGGCAGGAGAAGTGCCTAAGAGTCCTTTACTGGTGGACGCATCTCCATCAGGTAAACCATTTTCATCAGAGTCTAGTCCTAAATACATACAGTACCCTTTTATTCCGCTTCCCCCCAAAGCATCTGATCCGGCTGTCCATGAGAAATAAGGGGAAGATTGTTTGGTCCAGCCGCCGGAAGACACCGCCGTACCACCATTTGTTCGAGTCATCACAATACTAGTTGCATTAATGTCTGGAGGAGTCGTATCTGTAGTGAGACCAATAGCAACGTGCGGCAATTTGGGTGTATCTGCACCGCCAAAAGTAAGAATAGCTTTTACTGAGATTTTCTGTGATGTTGCTGTTAAAGCCTGCATCGCCGATTGAGTCAGCTGGGCAGCGGTGTTTACTGTTGTGGTCGTATCTGTTGCTGCCACCCAGGCACTACCATTGTAGTATTTCCAAGAATTGCCGGATTCACATGTTGAGCCATTATCGGTACAAAGCTGATAGTGAACTGATGCATTACCAGAAGCCGTGATGTCAGAAGTACAGGTTGAACCAGATAAAGTGCCTTCGCAAAATGAATCCCAGCTATTTACCTGAGCGTTTGAGTAAGCGGTTGTCGTATAGACACTGTATGTTCCCGTTTTAGACAGAGTGAAATCATCCGCAATGATTGTTTTTCCCGATTTAACTAATATTCCATATTCTCGACTGGCGTTAGCCCCGGTCAAAGTCCCTGTTAATTTATACCAACCGCTACCAATACTAGTATAAGTGGTAGTGACCACGGCTCCATTGTAATAAAGTGAAGCAATTGATGAAGATACTGTTCCGCCCACATTCCCCGCTGTATTGTCATACACATACGCCGAAATATCGTAGGTAGAGGTATTTCCCACGTTTAATGATTGGAATACTTTAGCATCCGTGGTAGAACTGGCTGAAATTATATCGCCGCCGGCCGCTCCGCGGCCTAAAGAAGAGGAAAAAGAGTGAGAGATAGCTACGGGATCACTGGCGCAACGAAAGCCAATGTTGTAGCTCGAACGCCCCGGCGTGTAAGACAAAACCGACGCGAAGGCACCGGCGTTACTCGTGCTATCCCAAGTGCCGCCGCGGAAAAAGGCGTAGACAGTGGTATTGGAAACAGTGCCATCGGAATAAATACGACCCATACCATAAGTGGCATCGTAGAGTGCATTGGCTGGTCGAACCTTGTCATAGGTTAGAGTTCCGTAGGTGGTAAGCGCTGTAAATTCTCGCCAGTTAAAACCAGGAGTAGCTCCAGTTGGTTGATCTTTGCCCTGAATCGTGTCATTGGTCCACTCCCAGACGTTACCGGCAATATCCCAGATATATGAGCCGTTGGACATAGTCAGTACCCGTTTTTGATTCCCTGCTGTACCCGAGGTATTGTTGGCCGTATTTGTAGGGCAGCTGGCCGGTGCTTCTGTGGTTCCGGCCGTATCTGTATATGCACACGCATTATTGCCAGTATCGGTAGTAGAGGCAATAACAGCTAAGGCTGGAGCGTTGTCGTTGTGACCGGCAAAGAGATAGCCACTACCAACACTACCCAGACTCCAGTTACCCGCCTGAGCTTCGGCATTACGGGCTATCGTCTGCCATTCGTTGTTGTTAATTAAATGTGTAGCACTCCCTCCAACTGAGACGGTGGAACATCGAGTAATAGAATTAGTCTGGGAAATATTTGCAATTGGATATCCTGAGGCCACTGAGACAACTTGTTTGGAATTTGCGGCTGTACAAGCGGTTCCAGAGTCAGAATAGGTGTGATATCCAGAATCAGGTGAGGTCAGACCTGTTGTGGGATCAGACGTGGCCGCACACTTGGCTTCATACTTCATCGCCAAAAAATCCGAGGTGGAATAGGTTGAGTTACCCGGGATCACCACCCATCCATTGGGAGTCGATGAACCAGCTACTGCGGACAAAGTCCATGAACTATTGTTACTGGCAAAATCAGGATTGGTAAATTTATTGACGCTTGCAACTGGATGAGCACCGGTATCATCGACGGTAACTAGATTGGTGTCATAGGTAAATTGTCCAGCATTAGCGGTACTAAGTGTCCATAGTTTATTGGTATCATTTACCGCAAATACGCCAGGGAATACTTTGGAAAGCGTTAGGTATGAACCACCAATGAGCCCAACTGCCAAGATGAGTGTGGAAATTAAATTAAACTCAAATCTCGAAAAATGAAACCTAGGTGAGAAAAAATAGTGTTTGAGTCTAGCCAGTATGTTCCTCATGATAATTTCTTGTTTTCTGACAAAGATAAATAATTTTTCTTGGTCGAAACTTTTTTACCACTTTTAAGTTCTAAGTCTTTTCTGGCGCTACCAGCTACCGCTCCACCGAGTTTTGCGGCCTGTTTGTTTTCCACAAAGCCCTGAGCATCTTTATTCTTGGCTATTTCTGTGGTGGAGGCTTCGCCGAGCATCGAAAAAATTAACTCCAGATCGTTCATGTGATCACGTAAGTTTTCTCGCTTCAAGCCTTTGAATTTTTTGTATTCAGATGGAGTCATCCCAAAAGTAGCTTGGGATATTTCGGCCGTCAATATGGCATATTCTCGATCTTGTCCGACATTCCTCTTCTTCCATTCATCAGTCAATGTCTCTCTAATTTCTATACCTCGCATCCGCTTCTCGATCCAAGAGTCAGGATACCCCTTGGCTTTGTAAATTGCCCTCGTGCGTTTAGTGGCTAGTTCTGGGTCTTCTATTTCTTGAACCCGTTCATAGCCAACCTTGGCAAGCCATCGCTTAAATGGTTCAGCTTTTGGAGATGGAATAGATTGAATGATACGAAAGACACTTTCGGTATTTGCACAGTCGGTTTCGTATTTTTTACCGTCGGATGACTCCAATTTCAGTTGTCGACAAATTGTCGACAACTCAATTCCGTCTTCATCATGAACGCGGATTTTCATTTTGAACCAATAATCTCGAGCATTAACGCTATCTGTCAAAGCCTGGACAACATCAACCACCGAAAACCACCACTCATTGTTAAAAATGGTTTTACGCACCTTTTTACCGTGGAAAATCGCAATTTTTGTAGTAGCAATATCAAAGGCACTCACATAATCATGATAGCAAACTCATGGGCAAAGTACAAGAGCAATGGCAATATTAATCTTTAAAAATCTTTTTAGTTAAGCCGTATGCATTGGCGTGTTTGAGGTGACCAATAATTGAGGCCTCCGTTTCCTTCAGCTTTTTTTCTGATAATGTGCCATTTTTGAATTGTTTCTTCTTTGACCGGTAATTCCGCTCAATTCGCAGTAACGTATTACCACGT
>Ga0172375_10006526_pt1 | contig 16326 bp, 13 predicted proteins | sample LakKiv1m_FD_114537 | JGI IMG/M metagenome (GOLD analysis project Ga0172375, IMG submission 114537) | Freshwater microbial communities from Kabuno Bay, South-Kivu, Congo - kab_092012_11.1m | ecosystem: Environmental > Aquatic > Freshwater > Lake | place: Democratic Republic of the Congo...
AGACGGCCGAGAACGGCGACATCGTGGCCGCCCTCCTCGACGACGAGGCGACGGTCAAGACGTTCCGTCGCAAGGACGGTCAGGTCTGGCTGATGCCGCACAACGAGGCGTACGACCCCATCGACGGCACGCACGCCACCATCCTCGGCAAGGTGACGGCGGTGCTGCGCCGGGTCTAGCCGACCGACGTGGTCCGCGCCTCGACCGGCACCGGGCCGGTGCTCGAGCGGACGACCAGCTCGGTCGGGAAGGTCCGGTGCACGTGCGGGCTGTCGTCGTCGGGCTCGGCGAGCTGACCGAGCACCATCCGAGCGATCTCGGTCCCCTGCTCGTAGACCGGCTGCGCCACCGTCGAGAGGTCGACGAAGGACGCCATCTCGTGGTCGTCGACCCCGATGACCGAGAGGTCCTCGGGCACCCGCAGTCCCGCGCGCCGGACCGCGCGGAGCACCCCGATCGCCATCTCGTCCGACGCCGCGTAGATCGCCGTCGGTGGCTCGGCCAGCGCGAGCAGCCGGCGACCGGCCGCCTCACCCCCGGCCATCGTGAAGTCGCCGGCCTCGTCGTACTCCCAGCGCACCTCCAGCCCGTGGCGGGCCATCGCCTCGCGCCAGCCGGCCGCCCGGATCCGCGGCGCCCGGAAGTCCAAGGTGTCCTCGAGCCCGCCACCGACGTAGGCGATGCGCCGGTGCCCCAGGGTCGCCAGGTGGTCGACCGCCGTGTGCGAGACCTGCCGGTCGTCGATGTCGACACACCAGAAGCCCTCGACCTGGGCGCCGACGAGTCCGACGGGCAGGCCGAGCGAGCGGAGGTTCGCCAGCTCCCGGCTGGTCGGCGTGAGGGCGAGGACCAGCAGCGCGTCGACGCGCTTGGCCAGCATCCGGGTCGCCAGCACCCGGTCGCGCGCCGACTGCTCGCCGCCGAGGTTGTAGAGCAACAGGTCGTAGCCGGCCTCCTGGAGCCGGTCCTGGGCGCCCTGGACAATCCAGGAGAAGTACCACCGCGTCACGAACGGCACGATCGCCCCGATCGTGCGGGTGGTGCCGCTCGCCAGGCTGGCGGCCTGGGGCGAGGCGACGTACCCGAGCCGTGCGGCGACCTCGAGCACCCGGGCGCGGGTGTCCTCGGAGACGCCGGGGAGGCCGCGCAGGGCCCGCGAGACGCTGGCCGTGGACATCTCGGCCTCGCGCGCGACGTCGCGGATCCCGGTCACGACGCCCGCCGGGCCCGCAGGCGGTCGGCGTACCAGTGGAAGGACGCCTTGGGGATGCGGTCCTGGGTGCGCGGGTCGACGTGGACGAGCCCGAAGTGCTGGGTGTAGCCCTCGGCCCACTCGAAGTTGTCCAGGAGCGTCCAGGCGACGTAGCCACGCACGTCGGCGCCGCTCTCACGAGCGTCCTCGAGCGCGGCCAGGTGGGCGGCGAGGTAGTCGATGCGTCGGGCGTCCTCGATGCGGTCGTCGACGACGTCGTCGGTGTAGGCGGCGCCGTTCTCGCACACGACGACCGGGCGACCGGTGCGGCGCGCCGTCTCCTCCAGGACCTCGGTCAGACCGCGCGCGTCGATCTCCCAGCCGATGTCGGTGCGCGGCTCACGCGGGCGCATCGCCAGACCGGTCACGCCGGGGTAGACCGGCACCGACCCGGGCTCGTCGGTCCGGGCGAGGTCGGGCCGCTCGGGCGTGTAGTAGTTGACCCCGACCCAGTCGGCGGAGCCGCGGACGGCGTCCAGGTCGCCCGACCGCACCAGTGCGGGGTCGGCCAGGACCGGCGCGACCGCGAGCAGCCCGTCGTCGTACGCCCCTGCCGCGAGCGGGCCGGTCCACACCCGGTTGCGGATCGCGTCCACGCCGTCGGCGACCGTCGCGGCCTCGGGCGACTCCGCCCAGACGGGGGCCAGGTTGTGGACCACCCCGACGTCCCGCGCACCGGCGGCGCGCAGCGCCTCGGCCGCCCAGGCATGCGCGAGGTTGAGGTGGTGGGCCGCGCGGTGACCGTGGGACCCGCCGGCGTGCCCCGGCGCATGGATGCCGGCTGCATAGCCGAGGTAGGCCGCGCAGTAGGGCTCGTTGAGGGTCGCCCACATGCCGACCCGGTCCGCCAGTCGACCGGCGACGATCGCGGCGTACGCCGCCAGGTGGTGGGCGGTGTCGCGCGCCAGCCAGCCCCCACGATCCTCCAGCGCCTGCGGGAGGTCCCAGTGGTACAGCGTCGGCATCGGCGAGATGCCGGCCTCCAGCAGGCGATCGACGAGCCGGTCGTAGAAGTCCAGCCCGCGCGACTCGATACCAGCCTCCGGCGTCCCGGTCGGGAGGATCCGCGGCCAGGCGATCGAGAAGCGGTAGTGGTCGACACCGAGGTCGACCAGCAGGCGTACGTCCTCGGCGATGCGGTGGTAGGAGTCGCAGGCGACCGTCCCGTCCGAGCCGTCGCGGATGGCCCCGGGGCGCTGCGTGAAGGTGTCCCAGATGGACGGTCCCCGGCCGTCCTCGGCCACGGCCCCCTCGACCTGGTAGGACGCGGTGGCGGCGCCGAAGATCATGCCGCCCGCAGCCGGCAGTCCGCGACCGGTCCTCCGGCTCACCCCTTCACGCTGCCGGCGAGCAGCCCTCGGACGAAGTAGCGCTGGAGGGCGAGGAACACGATGAGGGGGATGATGAGCGAGACGAAGGCGCCGGCGGAGAGCAGGTGCCAGTCGGAGTCGCGGGTGCCGGAGAGCTCGGCGAGCCGGACCGTCATCGGCGAGATGTTCAGGCTGCCGCCACCGAAGACCAGCGCGACCAGCAGGTCGTTCCAGACCCAGAGGAACTGGAAGATCGCGAACGCCGCGATCGCCGGCGTCATCAGCGGCAGCATGATCCGGGTGAAGATCTGCACGTGACCCGCGCCGTCGACGCGCGCCGACTCGACGAGCTCGCCGGGGATCTCGCGCATGAAGTTGTGCAGCAGGAAGATTGCCAGCGGCAGGGCGAACATCGAGTGGGACAGCCAGATCGTGTAGAAGCCGCCGCCGGGCGCGTTCGGTCCGGCCAGCTGCGGCAGGCCGAAGGGCGGGTTCACGTAGAGGCTCAGCAGCGGGATCATCGTGACCTGGATCGGGACGATCTGGAGCGCGAAGACGGCGACGAAGAGCAGGTTGCTGCCGCGGAACTTCATCCACGCGAAGGCGTAGGCCGCCATGACGGCGAGCGTGATCGGGATGACCACCGCCGGCAGCGTGATGACGATGGAGTTAATCAGGTAGGTCGACAGGCCCACCTCGTTGCCGGTGAAGACCGCGCGGTAGTTGTCGAGGGTGACGTTGGGGTCGGTGAAGAAGCTCCACCACCCACTGGTGTTGATGTCCTCGACGGGCCGGATCGACGTGACGAGCAGGCCCGCCGTCGGCACGGTCCACAGCACCGCGATGACGATGGCGGCGAGGGACGCCCACGGCGAGGAGAGTCGCTTCTTCGACTCCTCGGCCACGCCGACGCGAGCGCCGATGGCGGCCTGGGGCACGGGGGTCGCGGCGGTCATCGGGCCTCCACCTTGCGCATCTGACGGACGTTGTAGACGACGACGGGGACGACGAGGGCGAAGAGGACCACGGCGAGCGCCGCACCCAAGCCGTTGTCGAAGGCGCGGAAGCCCTGGTTGTAGAACTCGTAGGCCAGCACGCTGGTCTCGAAGTTGCCGCCCGTCGTGGTCCGGACGATGTCGAAGACCTTGAGGGTCGCGATGGTGATCGTCGTGAGCACCACGATCAGGGAGGGCTGAATGCTCGGCACGGTGATGTGCCGGAACATCCGCCACCCGCCGACGCCGTCGAGCCGGGCCGCCTCGACGATGTCGTCGGGGATCGCCTTGATCGCCGCGGAGAGCACCGTCATGGCGAAGCCGGCCTGCACCCAGATGAGGATCACGATCAGGAAGACGGTGTTCCACGGCGGATCGCTGATGAACCGGTAGGTGTCGAACCCCAGTCCCTTGAGGATCTGGTTGGCCAGACCGATCTGCGCCTGCTCGGTGCCGCGGTAGGCGTACACGAACTTCCAGATCAGCGACGCGCCCACCAGGGAGATCGCCATCGGCAGGAAGATCAGCGCCTTGGCGAAGCGCTCGAAGCGGGACCGGTCGATCAGGACCGCGTAGATCAGGCCGATGCCGGTGGCGAGGATCGGCGTGAGGATGACCCACACGGCGGTGTTGCGCAGGACGACGAGCAGCGCGTCGTCGGTGAAGATGCGCTCGTAGTTGGCCAGACCCACCCACTCGCGCGAGGCCCGGTCGCGGAAGGACTCCACGACCGTCCGGACCGCCGGGTAGAGCAGTCCGAGCAGCAGGAGCAGACCCGCCGGCAGGAGGAACGCCGTCGTCTGGAGGAACCGACCCACGGTCGAGCGGACCCGCGAGGTCAGCACCAGCACGACGGCGAGGACGGCGACGAAGATCGCCATCACGGCCAACATCTGCAGGAACTTCTCTCCCGCACCCATCGTCATCTCACAGCTCCGCTCGCTCGGGACACCGTGGTCGCCGCAGGGCGACCGGTCGACGGCGCGGTCCCGGCCGAGACCGGGACCGCGCCGCCGTCACCGCATCAGTTCCAGGAGTTCTCGACGTTGGTCAGGGCCTCCTGGGTGCTGCGACCGCCGACCCAGGCGGTCATCTCGCGCCAGAACGAGCCGGCACCGATCGCCGCCGGCATGAGGTCCGAGGCGTCGAAGCGGAAGACCGCCTCGGGGTCCTGCAGGATCTCGGCCGAGAGCTGGTCGATGGGGCTGACCAGGTTCGCGACGTCGAGACCGGTGTTGGCGCTCACCCAGCCACCACCGGGGGTGGCCTTCGCCTTCTCGTTGGCCCACAGGTCGCTGGCGAGGTAGGTCTGGAACGCCTGCACCTCGGGACGGTCGGAGAAGGCGGCCGCGAACTCGCCGCCGCCGAGCACCGGCGTGCCGTTCTGGTCGTTGGTCGGCGGGAGGTAGAAGGCGAAGACGTCGCCGTCCTCGCTCACGTCCGTGCCCTCGGGCCAGTTGGCCGCGTAGAAGCTGGCCTGACGGTGCATCGCGCACTCACCCGCGAGGATCGGCAGGCCGCCGTCCTGGAAGGTGGTGTCGACGATCGAGCGCACGTCGCCGAGACCGCCGTTGACGAAGTCGTCGTTGAGCAGGATCTCGCCGACGCGGTCGAGGGAGCCGGCCACCGCGTCGTCGTTGAACGGGATCTCGTGCGCGACCCACTGGTCGTAGGTCTCGGCACCGGCGTCACGCAGCATCGCGTCCTCGAGCCAGTCGGTGATGACCCAGCCGGTCGCGTCACCCGAGGCGATGCCGGCACACCACGGCTTCATGTCGCCCGCGGCGGCGATCTCCTCCGACAGGGCGACCATGTCGTCCCAGGTCTCGGGGATCTCCCACCCGTTGTCGGCGAACATCGACGGGGAGTACCAGACGAAGGACTTGACGTTGGCGCCCAGCGGAGCGGCGTAGAAGGTGCCGTCGACGGTGCCGTAGGACTTCCAGTCCTCACCGAAGAACTCGTCGACGTTGGCAGCGACCGTGTCCGGCGCCGCGACGACCGCACCGGTGTCCTCGACGAGGCTGCGGAGCAGACCCGGCTGCGGGATGTAGGCGATGTCCGGCGGGTTGCCGCTGCGCGCGCGGACGACCAGCTGGGCCTCGAACTCCTTGGAGCCCTCGTAGCGGACCTCGGCACCCGTGCACTCGCTGAACAGCTCGTAGGAGTCGATGTGGGGCTGGTCCTCCGGCGCCACGATCGAGGTGTAGACCGAGACGCTCGTGCCGGTGAGGTCGCCGAACTCGGTCAGGCCCTCGCACTCGGCGTTGCCCTCGCCGGGCGACGTACCGCCGGCGGTGTTGGTGGTGCCCCCGTCGTCACCGCCACAGGCGGCCAGGCCGGCGCCCATGACGAGCGCGGCCGCGGTGGCCGCGACGCGCCTGCTGGTGGTCGATCGCATCGATACTCCCTTGGATGGTGCTGTCAGGTGGTCCTGTCGGGTGGGATGTGGGCCTGGGTCGGGCTCGAGGAGCCACGAGACGTGCGTCACAGACAGTGGGATGAGTAAACGTTTACGTAGCCGTCACGTCAACGACCGCGACGGTCACAATGCGGTAACGGCATGGCCCTCCGAGCGGCCGGGTAGCGTCGCGGCGTGAGCGACTCCCCCGAGCCTTCGACCTCCTCCGCCACGACGGAGGCCATCCCCTCGGACGCCCCGACCGTCCGGCCGATCTCGGAGGGCGCGCGCTCCCGGCGCGACGCCGCGGTCGCCGAGGTGCCGTCCGGGCTGCTGGTGGCCGGCGAGTGGCGCGAGACGGAGACCACCTTCGCGGTCACCGACCCCGCGACGGGAGAGACGCTCGCCGAGGTCGCCGACGGCTCACCCGAGGACGCGGTGGCCGCCCTGGACGCCGCGTGCGCCGCGCAGTCTGACTGGGCGGCCACCGATCCGCGGGAGCGCTCGGAGATCCTCAGCGGCGCCTTCTCCCTCGTGCAGGAGCGAGCCGAGCTCATCGCCACGGTCATGGCCGCCGAGATGGGCAAGCCGTTCGCCGAGGCGCAGGCCGAGGTGACCTACGGCGGCGAGTTCCTGCGGTGGTTCGCCGAGGAGGCGGTCCGCATCTCCGGCCGGTTCTCCACCGCCCCGACCGGCGGGACGCGGCTGCTGACGATGAAGCAGCCCGTGGGTCCGACGTACGCGATCACCCCGTGGAACTTCCCCCTCGCGATGGGCACGCGCAAGATCGCCCCGGCACTGGCGGCGGGCTGCACGATCGTGCTCAAGCCGGCCGGCGCCACGCCGTTGACCTCGCTCCTGCTCGCGCAGGCCCTCCTCGACGCGGGCCTGCCCGACGGCGTCCTGGGGGTCCTCACGAGCTCGCGCTCCTCCGCCGTCACGCGCCCGATCCTCGAGGACCCGCGGCTGCGCAAGCTGACCTTCACCGGATCGACGGAGGTCGGTCGGTCGCTCCTCGAGCAGGCCGCGCCGATGGTGCTGCGGACGTCGATGGAACTCGGCGGCAACGCGCCCTTCGTCGTGTGCGCCGACGCCGACCTGGAGGCGGCCGTCGACGGCGCGATGACGGCGAAGATGCGCAACATCGGCGAGGCCTGCACCGCCGCCAACCGGTTCCTCGTCCACGCCGACGTGGCGGAGGACTTCGCACGCGCCTTCACCGAGCGGATGGCCGACCTCGTGCCCGGCCACGGTCTCGACTCGGCCACGACGCTCGGTCCGCTCATCGACGACGACGCCGTCGCCAAGGCCGAGGAGCTCGTCGCCGACGCGGTCCAGCAGGGGGCGACGGTCGCCACGGGCGGCTCCCGCCTCGGCGGCGAGGGTCACCACCTCGCCCCCACGGTGCTCACCGGCGTGCCCGCGCAGGCTCGCATCCTCGACGAGGAGGTCTTCGCTCCGGTCGCGCCGATCACGACGTTCACCGACGACCGCGACGCGATCCGGGCCGCGAACGACACCGAGTACGGCCTGGTCTCCTACGTCTACACCCGTGACCTGTCGCGCGCGATCCGGTACGCCGAGCAGCTGGAGGCCGGGATGATCGGCGTCAACCAGGGCATCGTCTCGAACCCCGCGGCACCGTTCGGCGGCGTCAAGCAGTCCGGATTGGGGCGCGAGGGTGGCGCGGAGGGCATCGAGGAGTACCTCGAGACCAAGTACGTCGGTCTCCGCCTCGACGACTGACGCCGCGCCGGGTCAGTCCAGGGCGACCAGGAGCAACGGACCGCCGTCGTAGCGGCCCCCGTCGATCGCGAGGGCGCGGCCGCCGGCGTACGACAGCGGGCCGGTGATCTGCGGCGACGGCTCGTGGCGCAGCACCCCGACGATCGTGTGCCCGTGGACCAGCCGCTCACCGCCGAAGGTCGAGAGCAGCGACCCGACGACGTCCTCGCCGTCGCTCCCCACGAACCCGTAGCGTCCGCACAGGGTCGCCCACACGTCCCAGACCCGGTCCTCGGCACCCGACGCGAGCGCCGCGGCGACCGTCGCGTTGACCTCCTCGACGCTCGACCCCCAGCCGGCGTACCCGACCGTGTCGGAGTGGGCCAGGAGCCAGTCGCCGGCGCGGCCCATCGCGGGCAGGCCGCGCAGCCAGGCGACGCGGTCCTCGTCGAGGCCCTCCTGGTCGGCCCACTGCCCGCCGTTGACCAGCCAGGACCCGCCGAAGCGGCCCTGCGGCCAGGCGTGGGCGCCGAGGGCGAGGGCCTCGTGGTTGCCCAGCAGGACGTGCACCGAGGTCGGCGCCTGGCGCTGGAGGTCGCGCAGCAGGTCGATCACACCCAGCCCGTCGGGCCCGCGATCGAGGAGGTCACCGAGGACCCACAGCTCGTCCGACCCGCCGGTCCACCGGTCCATCCCGTCGACCAGACCGGCGCGGCGCAGCGCCGAGCGGAGGTCGGCGAGGTGGCCGTGGACGTCGCTCACGGCGTACCGGCGCGGGCGGCTCTGTGCCATGCGGGCCATTCCAGCACGCCGGACCCCCAGGTGACGCCTCAGGTGAACGGACGGCGTGGAGTCGGTGACCGGACCGCGACGACCGTCACGTCCGGGCGGGTGCGTCGTTGGCACCGGTGTGACCGACTTCGTACGACCTGTCCGCGACGAGCTGCCCCGGCGCACCGTCCTGGCGGGCACCGCGGTGGGCGCCGGCGTCCTCGCGCTGGGCGCCCAGGACCCGGCCGCGGCCGCCTCGCGCTTCTTCCGGCACGGCGTCGCCTCCGGCGACCCGCTCCCCCGCCGGGTGGTGATCTGGACGCGCGTGACGCCGACGGCGGCCGCCACGCCGGGATCGGGTCGAGGACCCCGCGTCCGGGTGACCTGGCAGGTCGCGACGGATCGCGCCTTCCGCCGGATCGTCGCCCGCGGCACCGTGCGCACCGGCCCGGCGCGCGACCACACGGTCAAGGTCGACGCCCGGGGGCTGAAGCCGGCGACGGACTACTTCTACCGCTTCGTCTACCAGGGCCAGCGCAGCCCGGTGGGTCGCACGCGCACGGCGCCCGCCGCAGCGGCGAGCCCGTCGCGGCTGCGCTTCGGCGTCGTGTCGTGCAGCAACCTCGAGGCGGGCTGGTTCGCGGCCTACCGCCACCTCGCCCAGCGCGACGACCTCGACGCCGTGCTGCACCTGGGCGACTACCTCTACGAGTACGGCGTGGGCGAGTACGCGATGGGGTCCGACGACGTCGTGGTCCGCCCGCACGTGCCGCGCACCGAGATCGTGAGCCTGCGCGACTACCGGCAGCGCCACGCGCAGTACAAGCAGGACCCCGACCTCCAGGCGCTGCACGCCCGGCACCCCTTCATCGTCACCTGGGACGACCACGAGGTCACCAACGACCAGTGGGCCGAGGGCGCGGAGAACCACCAGCCGAGCGAGGGCGACTACCGCGCGCGGCGGCGCCGGGCGCACCGGGCGTACGACGAGTGGATGCCCGTACGCCTCAACGGCACGGCGAAGCTCGGCGACGGATCGAAGATCTACCGGTCGCTGCGCTTCGGCACCTTGGCCGAGATCGCGCTGCTGGACCTGCGGACCTACCGGTCGCAGCAGTCGACCGCCGTGCCGACACCGATCCCCAACCCGGACCCGACCAACTCCGACCCGAACCGCACCATCACCGGCCGGGAGCAGATGACGTGGCTCAAGCGCCTCCTGCGCCGGAGCCCGGCGCAGTGGAAGCTCATCGGCAACCCCGTCATGATCACCCCCGTCGTCTTCCCCCCGCTGCCGGCCGACATCACGGGCCCGATCGCGGACATGACGGGCCTGCTGCCGACCGACGGCCTGCCCTACAACTCCGACCAGTGGGACGGCTACCAGGCGGAACGGCGAGAGGTGCTGCGCCACCTGGCCGACCACGGCGTCACCGACACGGTCTTCCTGACCGGCGACATCCACTCGGCGTGGGCGTGCGACCTCCCGGTCGACGCCGGCACCTACCCGCTCAGCCGCAGCGTCGCGACCGAGATGGTCTGCACGAGCGTGACCAGCAACAACCTCAAGGACATCACCGGCACCCCCGCGCGGACGACGAGCGTCGCCATCGAGGCGGCGATCCTCACCCTGAACCGCCACATCCGCTACCTCGACTTCGACTCGCACGGCTACTCCGTGCTCGACGTGACCCCCGAGCGCACCCAGATGGACTGGTACGTCACCGGCGCCCGTGACGACCGCCGCGCGACGAGCCGGTGGTCGACGAGCTGGCAGACCCGCGCGGGCACGCAGCGGGTGACCGCCGCGTCCGCCCCCGTCCCGAGCCGAAGGAGCGACCGCTGATGTGTGAGTCCCACGGATCGTCGTCGACGCCGACCCCGGACCTCAGCCGCCGCAGCCTGCTGCGCCTCGGTGCGGCGGGCGGGGCCGGCGTGGTGCTCTCCACCGCGCTGGACGCGCCGGCGGTCGCCGCCAAGGGCAGGACGCGGGCGTACGTCCTGGTGCTCGACGGCATGATCCCCGGCGAGATCGACTCGGGGCTCATGCCGACCGTCAAGGCGTTGCGCGACGGCGGGACGCGGTATCCCCTCGCGCGGTCGCTGCCGGTGATGGAGACCATCCCGAACCACGTCATGATGATGACCGGCGTACGCCCCGACCGCAGCGGCGTACCGGCCAACTCGATCTACGACCGCGGCGAGAAGGTCCATCGCGACCTCGACCGCGCCACCGACCTGCGGTTCCCGACGCTCATCGAGCGGCTCAACCGCAAGGGCTTCACGACCGGCACGGTGCTCAGCAAGCCGTACCTGTTCGGCGTCTTCGGCGAGCGGGCGACGCACCGGTGGGAGCCGTTCCCCGTGATCCCGGTCAGCGACCACGCGCCGGACCTGTTCACCATGCAGGCGCTGACCTCGATGGTCACCGAGCACGACCCGAACCTGGTCTTCGCCAGCCTCGGCGACTGCGACCGGTTCGGTCACAGCGACCTGACCGGCACGAGCCTGCGCCTGCTGCGGAACGTCGCGCTCGCGCAGGTCGACCTCCAGGTCCGCCGCTTCGTCGACCTGCTCAAGTCGACCGGGCGCTGGCGCAACAGCGTGATGATCGTCCTCGCCGACCACTCGATGGACTGGTCCCGGCCGGACCGGCTGATCTCGTTGGTGCCGCGCATGGCGGCCGACCCGCTGCTCGCCGGGAAGGTCGAGGTCAACCAGAACGGCGGCGCCGACCTGCTCTACTGGCTCGGCCCCGCCGCCCAGCGCGCCGAGGCGATCAAGCGGATGCGGCGGATCGCCCTCGCCACCCCCGGGGTGCTGTCGGTCCACCGGCCGCGCGCCCTCCGGCTGGGCCCCCAGGCGGGCGACCTGGTGGCGTACTGCCGCGCCGGCTGGCGCTTCAGCGACCCGCAGCCGTTCTCCAACCCGATCCCCGGCAACCACGGCCACCCGGCGACCGCGCCGATCCCGTTCTTCATCACCGGCGGCCACCCGGCGGTGAAGCGACGGACGTCGAGCAAGCGCGCGGCGACCATCGACGTCGCCCCGACGATCGGGGAGCTGTTCGGTCTCGGCCAGCCGCGAGGCGGGTACGACGGGCGCAGTCGCCTGCTCTGATGCGCGTGGCCTGAGCCGCCTGCCGGCCGCCCCTCCGGGGGTGAATTCCGGCCGTTTCGCGTCCACTCGGCGCTCCAGCGGCCGATAGTGCCGGTGTGTCCCGTCGTGCCTCCCTCCTGCTCGTCGCGGCCGTCGGCCTCGCCGCCACGGCGCTGCCGCTGTCGCCGTCGGCCGGTGATGCGTCGTCTCCTCGCGCGACCCACCGCATCGTCCCGGCGGTCGGTGGGCAGCAGGTCGTCGTCGAGCCGGTCCCGGAGCTTCCGCCGGGTCTGGCAGCGACCCGCGATCGGTCTCCGCGCCGGATCCAGTCGACGGTCGCGACGTTCGAGCTCGAGAGCCGGCCCGGGGCCGCGCGGACGATCTTCATCGACTTCGATGGCCACGCCATGGGGTCGACCTCGTGGGCGAGCGCCGGGTGGCCGGGTGGGACGTACCCGCGGTTCGGCCTCGATGGGTCATCGACGTTCAACGCGGACGAGCAGGCGATCATCCGGCAGGTGTGGGCACGAGTCGCCGAGGACTTCGCGCCCTTCGATGTCAATGTGACGACGCGGGCGCCCAGCGCGGCGGCTCTTGAACGATCGACGGCGACTGACCCGACCTACGGCGTCCGAGCGCTCGTCGTCGGGGACTCGGATCCCACGGTGAATCAGGCGATCGAGACGCGATGCGGCGGAGGTTGCGCAGGGATCGCCTACATCGACACGTTCGCCCAGCTGGCCTCGAGGGGCGAGAAGCCGGCACTCATCTTCAGCGGGCCGCTGCGCGACGCCATGGGCGACGGCGACCTGCTCGCCTGGCAGCTCGCCGAGACCGTCACACACGAGGTCGGGCACACCCTCGGTCTCTATCACGACGAGGGTCCGAGCGGCCGGGGCGGCGAGTACTACGTCGGCAGCAAGCCGTGGAGCCCCATCATGGGCGGCGGGATCTACGGCCTCACTCAGTGGAGCAAGGGCGAGTACGTCGGTTACAGCAGCGAGCAAGCGAACCCGGACGACCTCGCGCTCATCGCTGCGCCCGACAAGCTCCCCCTGCGCGCGGACGACCACGCCGATGACACGGCCACAGCGACTGTCCTCGGCCGGTTCGCGCAGACCAGCCGCGTCGGAGTGATCACCTCAGAGTCCGATGAGGACGTCTTCCGGTTGGACCGTGCCTGCGCCGGTCCGGCGCAGGTGCTGGCGACGCCCGCCGCGATCGGCCCCAACCTCGACATCGAGCTCGAGCTCGTGGGCCCCTCCGGACAGGTCGTGGAGACGGTGAATCCGGCCGACCCTGACGCCGACCCTCTCTCCGATCCACGCTTCGTCGACATGGCGGTCAAGAACCTCGCGGCGAGTCTCACCATCCCGCAGGTGCAGGGCACGCACTACCTCGTCGTGCGGGGCGGCGGCCAGGGCAACCCGCTCACGGGCGGCTGGTCGCGCTACGGGAGCCTGGGGGCGTACACCCTGAGCGTGTCGACGTGCGCGGACGAGGCAGGCTCCGAGCCCGACCCGGATCCGCCCGCTCCGCCTCCCCCGCCTCCACCGGTAGCGCGGGCTCCACTCGCCCCGACCGGGCTGACGATCGCACCTGGCGCGAAGGGCAAGCCGGTGACCGTGGTGGTGCGCTGGCGAGCGTCGACAACGCGCGGCACCCCCGTGACCGCATACGCCCTCACAGCCCGCAAGCACGTAAAGAAGCGCGTGACGAAGACCGTCACGCGCGTCGTCCCGGCGTCGGCCCGCTCCCTGAACTGGAAGGTCGGCAAGGGTCGCTGGAGCGTCCGGGTGCAGGCCCGGAGCGCGGTGGGCGCGAGCCCCGCGACCGCCTGGTCGCGCCAGGTCGCCGCGCGATGACGGAGCGCTAGTCCCGGTCGGTCAACACCGGCATCGGCGGCGCGTCGGTGACCGGCTCGGGCCGCATCCGGGCGTAGCGCAGGCAGGCGAAGTCGCGGTTGCGCAGCACCTCCACGAGGTCCCACCGCGACCGGGTCGGCAGCAGCGGCGCCCCCTGCCCGACCGTCACCGGGGCGATGCTGATCCACAGCTCGTCGAGCAGCCCGGCCTCGGCCAGGTCCGCGGCGATCCGCCCGCCGCCGACGACCCACCGGTCCTGCTCCCCCGCCACCTCCACCAGCTCGGCGTGCACCTCCGCGGCCGGCGCGGAGCGGAAGCGCACGTCGGCGCCCGGCGGCCGACGCGGCTCGCCACCGCCCCCGGCCGCCGAGGTCAGCACGAAGGTCGGCTGCTCGTAGGTCCACCGCTGCTCCGCCTCGGGCTGCGCCGCGAGGTTCCCGAGCACCCAGCGGTAGGTCGAGGACCCCATGAGCAGCGCCCCGACACCGGCGATGAAGGGCTCGTACGGCATCGCGCCCTCGGGGTCGTGGTCAGACGACATCAGCCAGTCGAGGCTGTGGCGCTCGTCGGCGAGGAAGCCGTCGAGGGTGGCGGCGGTGTAGAAGATCGTCCGCGGGCCGTCGGCGCGCTCGTCGGTGCTCATGCCCGCTCCTGCCACCAGAGGATCGGGTCGCCGTCGTCCACGGCGACCTCGGGCGCCACCCGGCGCAGCAGCTGCCGAGCGACCTGGCGTCGGTAGGCGGAGTAGGTCAGCACGTGCGCCAGGACGCTGCCGACGACGAAGCTCTCCGGCGGGTCGCACAGCGCGTCGACGAAGACGTCGCCCCACCGGTCCTCCCGCGCGATCTCCTCCCACAGCGAGCGCCAGGTGACGGCCACCTCGAGGTGTCGGGCCTGCAGCGTCTCCGCGTCTCGCGGGCGGCGCGGCGGCACGTCCTCGCCGAGGAGCGAGGCCGCCCACACCTCCTTGGACCACACCTGGTGGTCCAGCACCGCGGCGAGCGACTCCTCGAGACCGTCCCAGCCGAGGACCACGTGCCGCGGCAGCAGGACCTCCTCCATCGCGTCCGCACCCGCCTTCGCGGCGTACTCCAGGAGCCGCGCGGTGTCGGCCAGGTCGTGCTCGAGCATCATGAGGTCGGGGGTCGCCGTACGCCCGGCCGCACCGTCCCACCACATCGACGACGGCGGGTGGAAGTGCAGGCCGTTCGGCGCCGGCAGGCGGAAGCCGGCCGGACCGGGCGGCACCGGGTCGCTGGGCCGACGGTCGTACGCCCGTCGGTAGCTGCGCGCGAACCCCTCGACCGAGTCGTACCCGGCGGCGAAGGCGGCCTCGGTGACACTGGCGCCGTGGGCCAGCTGCCAGGCCGCGCGCTCGAGCTGCACACGGCGGCGCAGCTCCCACGGCGACTCGGCCGCACCGGCGCGCACCTGCCGGCTGAAGTGGTGCGGTGAGAGGTGCACCCGTCGCGCGAGGTCCGCGACGGCGACGTCCCCTCCTGCGGTCTCCTCGGCGTCCGGCAGGACCGCGTCGAGGAGGAGTCGCAACCGGTCCGGGCTGACAGGACGCTCCGGGGCGGACGCGGCGGGACCGCCGGTGCTCGGCTCGTGGCTCATGGCCCGAGTGTGCAACGAGCTCCCGGCGGTCCGCCCGACCGATCGTGCTCTCCTGCGCTCAGCGCCAGCCGAGACCCGGCGCCACGTGGGTGACCAGCGACTCCAGCAGGTGGGCGTTGTAGTCGACGCCCAGCTGGTTCGGCACGGTGACGAGCAGCGTGTCGGCCGCGGCGATCGCCTCGTCCTTCGCCAGCTCCTCGATCAGCCGGTCGGGCTCGCCGGCGTACGTCTTGCCGAAGCGCGCGATGCCGCCGTCGATGTGCCCGACCTGGTCCTGGCTGCCGGACTCGCGACCGAAGTACGCCCGGTCCTGGTCGGTGACGATCGGGAAGATGCTGCGGCTCACCGACACCCGCGGGGTGTGCGCGTGTCCAGCGTCGGCCCAGGCCTTGCGGAACAGCTCGATCTGCTCGGCCTGGAGCTCGTGGAACGGCACGCCGGTGTCCTCGGTGAGCAGCGTCGAGCTCATCAGGTGCATGCCCTGCTCCCCCGCCCACTGCGCGGTGGACCGGCTGCCGGCACCCCACCAGATCCGCTCGGAGAGTCCCGGCGAGTGCGGCTCGATCGGGAGCAGGCCGGGCGGGTTGGGGAACATCGGGCGCGGGTTCGGCTCGGCGAAGCCCTTGCCGGTGATGACGTCGCGGAAGACGCGGGTGTGGTCGCGCGCCATGTCGGCCGGGTCCTGCCCCTCGGCGGGGTGGTAGCCGAAGTACCGGAAGCCGTCGATCACCTGCTCCGGTGATCCGCGGCTGATGCCGAGCTGCAGCCGGCCGCCGGAGATCAGGTCGGCCGCGCCGGCGTCCTCCGCCATGTAGAGCGGGTTCTCGTACCGCATGTCGATGACGCCGGTGCCGATCTCGATCCGGCTGGTCCGGGCCCCGACCGCCGCGAGCAGCGGGAAGGGCGAGGCGAGCTGGCGCGCGAAGTGGTGCACCCGGAAGTACGCCCCATCCACGCCGACCTCCTCCGCCGCGACCGCGAGGTCGATCGACTGGAGCAGGACGTCGGAGGCCGACCGCGTCTGCGAGTGCGGCGAGGGCGTCCAGTGACCGAAGGACAGGAAGCCGATCTTCTTCATGTCGGACTCAACAGGTCCCACGGCCCGATTGTTCCGCTGGCCCGACTCCCGTCCCCAGACTCGGCCCCGGTCTCCCAGTCCACAGGACTGTCCCGGCGCCAAGCCTCCCGCGTCCGACTCCCGACAGCGTGCGGCACCTACCCGACTCCCATTTGATTCGAAGGTGCCTCCCCCATGACTCATCGACGACTCTTCGCACCGACCGCGGTCACC
>Ga0172375_10006528_pt1 | contig 16323 bp, 11 predicted proteins | sample LakKiv1m_FD_114537 | JGI IMG/M metagenome (GOLD analysis project Ga0172375, IMG submission 114537) | Freshwater microbial communities from Kabuno Bay, South-Kivu, Congo - kab_092012_11.1m | ecosystem: Environmental > Aquatic > Freshwater > Lake | place: Democratic Republic of the Congo...
GCATCCAATGATATATATTCCTTCACGGTAGGTCTCCTTCTAGTGACTTATGGTCACTTGCGATATTATAAGCGCGTGGGCCTTGCCCAAAGGAGACCTACTTTCATAATTTCATTCCAAAGCATGCCTTCGGCATGCAAAACTGCTTATCTTCGCGCCATTCGGGTCGCACCCGGAAAGCAGAAAGCAATTGACGGGAGAATACTGGGATGGGAGAATTTAGCAGATGCCAGGGAAATGGAGAACAAGGTAAATAGCCGCCAGCGGCTATGAAGGAGAAAACATGAGCACGACATCCGTTACAAAGGTTCTTTTTTTCTCAGTTCTGTGCGGATTGCTTTGCAGCGGTTGCGGCCGGCCGGAAGCAGCCAGGGGCACTACAGGGGCAACGCTGCATATCAAGTCAGGCCTCACAGTTCCTGCCGACTGCCAGCAATGGCTTGTAAGCTTTCTTGACGCTTTCAACACCGACGATGGCGCCAGGATACTGCAGCTTACCGCTCCTCGAGACGTCCTCGTCCATATGGAGAAAGCTCCTGAACCGCAACGCAAGTCAATGGTGGATTCTGCCACGATGAACGTGCAGAAGATCACCAGTAAACTGGGTCGCGTGAAGTCATGTTCGGTTGAGTTCTGCAAGGAAAGAACCTTTGCAAAGGGCGCACAGCCGCCCGGGCCGATGGGAGAAGGCAGTTATTACGAGCTGCAATGCAAAGTCAAGTGCTCGAATAGCGGAGCCAAGGCCAGTTTTAACCTGTTCCGGAAATCGGACAGCTCCGCCCCCATCCAGGGACTGTGGAACTTCACATGGTAGCCGACCTTTGCCTCTTTCGCGTCATCTTCCGACATTAGAACTTGAAACAAAGACAATTCTAAAGCACATTGGCACCATGCCTATCACCGTAAACGGAGAATTGCTGGATAAAAGGTTCATCGACCAGGAACTGGAAACCCTGACGGAGCGCTACAGCAGGAACATGTCGCCCCAGGAAATGACCGAACGCCAGGCCCAGATCGCCAGTGACGCTAAAGAGAATGCCATCGAACGGCTGATCCTGATCCAGGAAGCGCGAAAGGCATTCCCCGCCGTACCGCCTGCCGAGATCGACCAGGAATTCGAGAAATTAATCAAGCAATACGGCGGAAAAACAACCGAAGCGGATATTCCGAAAGATGAAGCCAGGAAGCTGAAAGACGGGCTGGCTGAAGGCATAAGGCTGGAAAAATACATCAAGAAGATTTGCAAGGATGTTCCCGCCCCCACGGAAGAAGAATGCCTCGCCTATTTCAACGAACACAAGGATGAATTCAAATCCCCGGAGATGGTCCACGCATCCCACATTCTCCGCCAGCCCCAGCGTGATGAGAACATGGGCCTGTTCCACGCCGCAATGCAGAACATCCGCGAGCAGGCCATAAAAAGCCCGGATTTCGCCCAGGTTGCGCGCCAGCATTCAAGCTGCAATGACAACGGTGGCGATCTTGGCTGGTTCCCTCGCGGCGCAATGGTTGAATCTTTTGAGAATGCCGTTTTCTCTCTCGAGCCCGGCCAGGTGAGTAACGTGTTCCAGACCGAATTTGGTTTCCATGTGGCAAAGGTCCACGAGAAACGTCCTTCTGCCGCGGTTGAATTCGAGAAAGTCCGCAAAGACATCAGGAAAGCGCTCCACGAAGAACGCAAGAATGACGAAATCGGACGTATCGTTGACCGTCTCCGCGAATCCTGCCGGATAGAGGAAGCCCCAGACAAGGCCTAGACAGGAATTCGCCGAAATAAATCTGGCTACGGCTTATTTCTTGAGCGTTGCCGGAGAAACCGCTGACGGTTTCTGTGCCGGCGGAACTGCCGGCTGGGCCACAACATCAAGTGACTTTGCACAGCGGAAACCCACAAATGCGCGACCGTCTGCCGTGCATCCGCTTTTCGGCTTATCCACAGTAAAGCCGCGCAGGCAGGAAGAGAGCTCTGACGGACTGGTGCTTAAATATGAACCGCCGCGATAAACATGCATTACCCCATCGCGCGGACCGGCCGGATCACGCAAGGGCGATACACCGTAATAACCGTTGGAATAAACATCACTCACCCATTCGGAAACATTACCTCCCATATGATACAGGCCATACGCGCTTACATCATTCGTATAAGGTGTTTCCCTTTGGTTCCAGTCAAACTTTCCAGCCTCTGTCTCTCTTATGGCCAGGTCGGGCATAAGCTTGTCAACATCCCAGGGCTTGGCTGGAATAACTGTCGGCGGTGGCGGAGGAGGCGGCTCCTTTTTGCCAAAAAGACCCACCCGCGCCGGCGGTTCCGGTGCCACCTTTGGAATCTGCCGGTCAATCTCCTTCACGAACAAATCCCGGCCGCCCGCGTAATTGGCCGCACAAATGGCCGCGGAATTTGTTCCGCACCACGGGAACACCCTCAAATCAACCCCCCTTGCAGCCTTTTCCCATTCGGCTTCCGTCGGCAGTCTTTTCCCGACCCACTTGGCATAGGCATAAGCATCGAAGCAGTCAACTCCGGCAACCGGCTGTTTATCGCCTGCAAGATTTGGAGTATTCCATCCTTCAGCATCATGCTTCTTAAGGAGACCGGCAGCCGGATGCTCCATCGAGGAATCCCCGGTCTTCTTGACATGATCAACAAACTTCCTGTACTCCTCGTTGGTCACTTCATATTTATCAATTACGAACGGACTTACATAAACAATGTGGGCAGGAAAAGCGTCGTTCTTCGGGTCCGTGACGTCACCGCCCATGAGGAAATAACCGCCGGGGATATAAATCATGTTCTTATCCGCGGGCATCCTGGCAGGTTTCTCCGCCACAGGCCTGGATGCCGTGTAAGCAGCCATGATGTTTTTCTGCATGCGCAGGAGATAATCAAAGTCCATGCCCTGCATGACCTCTTCCGCCCTGCCCTCACTCTTGATCACCTGTTGCACCCAGAAATCAAGGAAAGCTTTAACCTCGGAGATTGCCTCGTCAAACTCCCGGTTTTCTATCAATCTCGGGAGATGGTCCTGTATCATCTTGGGCAGGCTCTTGGCCGCCACCCTTCTCTTTTCCAGCAGCCCGGCATAGAAGTCCTTGACCTTCTGATTGGTGTTGAAATCCGGCCTTGCCTGAAGCGTCGCTATCTGCTCCGTGGCAAGATTGAATCTTTTCACGGCGGCACAAACCGGCGTTAACCATTCGCCGTCAATTTTGGTCATCCCACGCTGGACACGCTTCAATTCGTCCCCGAAATCCTCCCTGATTTTCTTTATTTCTGTCGCTTCAGGAAGGGTTGCGCACTTTGCAAGAAACTCATCAAAGAGGGCCAGTACCTTTTTGTAAGTCTGCTCCGGCAGGCTGTTTGTGGAATCAACCTTATACGTCAGCAGCCTGGACGCAAGCATACTGCCTGCATCGGCCTTGTTGATTGATTTGATATTCACCTTTTCAATCTCCTTGGCCATGCTGATTGAGGCGCTCTTCTTGACTTTCAAAGTGACCTTTTCGGGCGTTTCCGCGGTCTTAATCCCTTCCACCTTTGTCCCGTCTTTCAATACGACAATCGTGATGTCGGTTGCAGGAACCAGGGCAGCGGCTTCAGGCGATAATTCGGATCTCTCAATGGCCGGGCAATTCAATGCGACAGCAAAAGACAAAAGGCATAACCCCGCGATAATATTCTTCATAACCCACCCCCTTGTTGACAGGTAACACACCGGACTTAAAGAACTCATAGTATTTTGGAAAACCAGTTTAATCAACACGAAACAGGATAGAACCGCCAGATTCCTGTTATATCGAGAAGATATATTCAGGATTTGATGTAGGGGCGCCGCTCGTCGGCGCCCGCGGGCGTCGGTGGCGGAAGAGCCACGCTACGGCGGGTACAGCAGGCAGCCCAAACGCCCTGCATGCAGGGCTGCTCACCCGATCTGCAGTTTACCATCCTTCGCTTCAACTGAAACGGTTGCGCCGTCCGAAACCCTGCCGGAGATGATCATCCTTGCCATGGGCGTTTCAATCTCACGCTGGATGAAACGCTTCAGCGGACGGGCGCCATACACAGGGTCGAAACCGGAAGTTGCAATGAACTCACGCGCCCGGGCGGAGATATTCAGGTGCATCCCGCGATCGGCCAGGCGCTTCCTGAAGTCCTTTATCTGCAGGTCAACAATCCTGGTGATTTCCTCCAGTGTAAGAGGCTTGAAAATCACAACATCATCCACGCGGTTCAGGAATTCCGGCCTGAAATTCCTCCGGAGTTCATCCAGGACCTGCCTGCGGATGTCCTCGCGGATATGGCCCTTGCCGTCGATGCCTTCAAGAAGATACGTTGAACCCATGTTGCTGGTCATTATGACAATGGTGTTCTTGAAATTCACTGTCCGGCCGTGCGAATCGGTAAGTCGTCCGTCTTCAAGTATCTGGAGAAGGATGTTGAATACGTCATGGTGCGCCTTCTCGATTTCATCAAACAGCACCACGCTGTAAGGTTTCCGCCTCACAGCTTCGGTCAGCTGTCCGCCCTCGTCAAAGCCGACATAGCCTGGAGGCGCGCCGATCAGCCGCGAAACAGTGTGCTTCTCCATGTATTCACTCATGTCGATGCGCACCATGTTTTCCTCGGAATCAAAGAGCGCCGCTGCAAGCGTTCTCGCAAGCTCAGTTTTGCCCACGCCAGTGGGACCGAGAAAAATGAAGGAGCCGATGGGACGGTTGGGATTATTGATCCCTGCCCTCGCCCGCAAAACAGCGTCCGCGACAATCTGCACTGCCTCGTCCTGGCCGATGACCCTTTCATGAAGCACCTTGTCGAGTTTCATCAGCTTTTCGCGCTCCCCTTCGAGGAGGCGGGTCAACGGGATGCCGCTCCAGCGCGAAACAACCTCGGCAATCTCCTCTTCCGAAACCTCTTCGCGGAACATTGCCGTACCGGTCTTCCTATTCCTGGCCACGTCCTGTAATTCTTCCAGCTTCCTTTCCAGTTCCGGAATTTCTCCATGACGAAGCTTGGCAACGCGTTCAAGGTCATATGCGCGTTCAGCCTGCTCACTTTCACGGCGGGCCTGCTCCAGCTTCTCCCTGATTTCACGCACCTTCTGGATGGCCTTCTTCTCCTTGTCCCACTGCGCCTTCATGGTGTCAGCCCGGGCCTTGAGATCGGCGAGTTCCTTCTTGAGTTCCTTGAGCCTGTCCTTGCTGGCCTTGTCGCTTTCTTTTCTCAGGGCGGTTTCCTCAATCTCCATGCGCATGACCTTGCGGGTTATCTCGTCAAGCTCCGCCGGCATGGAATCGATTTCTGTGCGGATCGATGCGCAGGCTTCGTCCATCAGGTCAATGGCCTTGTCCGGGAGGAAGCGGTCGCTTATGTACCGGTCGGACAGGACTGCGGATGAAACCAGCGCGGCATCCTGGATGCGTACGCCGTGGTGAACCTCAAAGCGCTCCTTGAGCCCGCGCAGGATTGAAATGGTGTCCTCGACCGATGGTGCATCGACGACGATCGGCTGGAACCGGCGTTCCAGCGCTGCGTCTTTCTCGATGTATTTGCGGTACTCGTCCAGTGTCGTGGCGCCTATGCAGTGCAGTTCACCGCGCGCAAGCATGGGCTTGAGCATGTTGCCGGCATCGGAAGACCCTTCCGTCTTGCCCGCCCCGACGATGGTGTGCACTTCATCGATGAAGAGTATGATCCGTCCCTCGGCTGCCTTTATCTCTGTAAGCACGGCCTTGAGCCGTTCCTCAAATTCGCCCCTGTACTTGGCGCCGGCCATAAGCGCGGTCATATCGAGCGCAAAAATTGTGTGGTCCTTCAGTCCTTCGGGAACATCGCCGCGAAGTATCCTGTGGGCCAACCCCTCGACAATGGCAGTCTTGCCGACACCGGGCTCGCCTATTAGAACCGGATTGTTCTTGGTTTTCCGTGACAGTATGCGGACGACACTGCGGATTTCCGTGTCGCGCCCGATCACCGGATCCAGTTTCCCGGCCTTTGCCATGGCGACCAGGTCGTTCCCGTATTTCTTTAGCGCTTCGTAGGCGCCTTCGGGATTGTCGGACGTGACACGCTGGTTGCCGCGCACCTCTTTCATTTCAGCCAGGATATGGTTCCTGTCGATCCCGAATTCATTAAGCAGTTTTCCTGCAAAGGTGTCCTTCCCCTCGTCGGCAATGGCAAGAAACAGGTGTTCGACCGAGATATACTCGTCTTTCAGCCGGGCTGCCTCGTCGCCGGCTTTCACCAGCATGCGGTTAAAGCGCTGGGTGACATATATCTTGCCTGCTTCGACTGAACCTCCGCTGACATGCGGCTTGCGTCCGAGTTCTTCTTCAACCCGCGCCTTCAGGGTGGCCACAGGCGCATCCATCCTCTCGACAAGCTGGGGAACCAGCCCGTCAGCCTGCTCAAGCAGTACCAGCAGGAGATGTTCGCAATCAAGCTCCTGATGTCCATACCGCAGGGCCTTTACCTGGGCAGCCTGTAAAGCCTCCTGCGCCTTCTGAGTAAGTTTGCTCAAGTCCATTCTCACCTCTCTACTTTTTCTGTACCATGTATTCCGCCTTTCTCAAAGCAATCGGCATACCATCTATTCAGGATTTCAATCAAGGCAGAGAAAACAGCAATGTTTCCAATATGATTTATCTAACTTGCCATAATAAGCCCGGCCTGTCTCACCTTCACAAACCGGGTCATATTGTCTCATTATTCACTGCTAATATAGCGACCAATGAGTTTACTCAAGCCCCATAATATGGAAGAAGAACTAGATTCGGCCGATAAACCGGAGCAAACCATCAAGAATGGTTAAAGGATGAGGAGGACACCCCGGGATAAACAGATCAACCGGCACAAGCTTCCCAACTCCGTTACAGGCTTCAGGATGGCCGACATAGGGGCCGCCGGAAATTGCACATGCACCGGCGGCAATCACTATCTTCGGTGAAGGAACAGCCTCGTATGTTTTCAAGAGCGCTTCTTTCATATTCCCGGTCACCGGCCCGGTAATAAGAAGTCCATCAGCATGCCGCGGGGACGCCACAAACTGGATGCCAAACCGGCCAAGGTCCCAGGCCAGTGTATTCAGCACATTGGTATCGGCTTCACAGGCATTGCATCCCCCGGCGCTTACCTGCCTTAACTTCAACGATCTTCCAAACAGTTCCCTGGCCTTTTCGCACAGCGCGGTACGATCAGCATTGTCTCCGCCGGCAATTACAAGACCTTCCCGTTTGGCGGCGGCCAGCTGGTAATTCTTTCCGAAACATATTCCGCCGGTGGTGCAGGTATCACTGCATGCCCTGCAGAAAAGACATTTCCCGAGATCCAGGGAAATGCCCCCCTTCCCTTCTGACGCCTGTTCAATCGCACCAGTCGGACAGACTCCAATGCAGGCTTTCCGGCAATCCTGCGTGCACTTAGTACAGTCTATTGCAGGCCGCCCCGTAAATTTCCCGGGCAGTTCAGGTGCGGGCCCATCCGGATATTTCATTGTCCGGTGACCCTGCTGCAGCCTTGCCTTCAAAACATCAATCATGACTCCACTTTCCCTTCAGAACAAAATGTGATCCTATAAATCGTAACCGCAATACGAAAGGTTGAAACTCTTGTTGCACAACGGAAAATCAGAAATCTGCTGATTGCGCAGCGCACAAGCCAGTACAAACCAGTTATGAAACGAGGGATCGACAATCTTGTAACCTGCAAATCCTCCGTTTTCATCAGTAATTGCAACGTGGCAAATCTCGCCGCGCCAACCCTCCCTCAGCGAAGCAGCCAGCCGCAAGGGAGGCAGTTTGCCGACCGTCTCGCGCACAGGGCCGTCAGGCAGCGAGGCAAGCTGGTCCCTGATGAAATCAAACGAACGCTGGATTTCAAGCCACCGGACAAATGCCCTGGCAAAAACATCGCCTGTATTCCACGTTGAAACGGGGATATGGGAGAACCTGAATATGCCGTACGGGAAATCCTGCCGGACATCAAGCGGCTCGCCGCAGGCCCTTGCCGCGACCCCAACCAGCCCTGTCTTCCTGCAGGTTTCCGCAGTCACCTGGCCGGTACCTTCAAACCTGGCCAGGACGGACGTAGTGTTCCACAGTAGATTTACGGCCGATTCCACATCCGCGCATACGGAACCGGCCTTCTTGAGCAGGCCCTCGACATCGCCGGCATCAATGTCAAAACCCACGCCGCCCGGCCTTATAAGGCCGCGACTGAAACGGTTTCCGCAAAGTGAGGCAGTCATATTGAGCACATCTCCTCGGATGCGTCCGCAATAGGACATTGTCGGAAGAAAACCGATATCGCCGGCCAGGGCGCCCAGGTCGCCAATATGGTTCGCTATCCGTTCCAGTTCCTGGGCAATACCCCTGATAACCTGCGCGCGGGCGGGAACAGAACATTTCGAAAGGGATTCCAATATCCTGCAATAAGCAAGCGTGTGGCCGATGGTCGTATCACCCGCCAGGGTCTCCATGTAATGAACAGTCCTCTTGTCAGGGCCGCCCGCCAAAGCACGCTCAACACCCCGGTGCTGGTAGCCGAGCGAAATCTCAAGGTGATATACGGTCTCGCCGTGGCACTGGAAACGGAAATGACCGGGTTCAATAATACCGGCATGGACCGGGCCAACCGCAACCTCGTGCACTTCCTCACCTGCCATACGGAAGAAATCAGTTATGCCGCACTTCCCGTTTCCAGCAGCCTGGCCGAAAACGTTCCGGCGCCCTGCGGCAGACGGCGGAAACCTCACGGGTTTAAGCCACGGATGGCCTTCCGGAAGTATCCCGCACTGTTCAGCAATTTCCCGCTCAAAAAGATGGGCCTGTTCACAATCCGGGGTGAGTGCCGGATATTTATCCTCCACCACTGTGGAAGCCAGCATCAGCGAAGCTGTTTCTTTCTGCGCCAGCACCGCATAAAGCATTACAGTGCCGTTCGGCGAAGGACGTCCAAACAATGCGGAGATCCTGGCGCCTTCATCCACGGCGCCAATAACCGCCTTCCTGAAATCGGAAACCGGAAGGCTTGGAATCTCAGCCAGACCGGCTGTACCGCCATTTTGAATTTCAACAAACAATTTCACAGCGAACCTCCGAGAACTGCCGCCGCACGGCTGATGGCAGATGAAAGCTGTGGTGGCATCCAGACCCCCAGGACCAGCAGTATGGCCAGCGGCACAAACACGAGCAAAGCATCCATCAGGGAATATCTCACGGAAGCCGCATCTCCATCAGGCGCGGATTTCCACGCCATTGAAATGGCATGACTCAAAGCGCCGATAAATACAACGCCGAGGCCGGCCAGGAATATTCCGGCAATCCAGAATCTTCCCGCCATGATTATCGATTTGAGCATGATGAATTCGCTCATGAAAATCGCGAAGGGAGCAACTCCAATCAGGGCCAGGATTCCGCAGATCAAACCTGTCCCCCATACGGGAACAGTTCGAAGCACTGCAGTTATCCTGTTCATGTCGTGTGTTCCATAAACCTGCCCGATCCTGCCGGCAAAGCAGAACGAAAGCGATTTACAGAGCGAATGATTCAGAACGTGGAACAGCGCCGCAAACGCGCCAAGCCCGCCCAGCCCCACCCCGACAGAAATAATTCCTATATGTTCAACACTGTGATAGGCCAGCATCCGTTTGACGTCATGCTGGCCAAGGATAAAGACAGAGGCGACAAGAATGGACACGAGCCCAAAAACCACAATGATGCCGCGGGCCCATCCCGTGTTGCCGGTAGCAGCCTCGACAACGGGAAGGATTCTCATAATGCAGTACAACGCGGCGTTGAGAAGGAAACCGGAGAAAATCGCGGATACCGGGGCCGGCGCCTGGCTGTGGGCGTCCGGCAGCCAGTTGTGCATGGGGGCAAGGCCTGCCTTCGTGCCGTAACCGACGATAATGAGAATGAACGCCGCCTTGATCAGGACAGGGTCCAGTTTCGAAGCCGATGCCATCATGTTTGTCCACAGGAGCGCATCAGTTGAATGCATTCCAGCCGGGCCAGCAGAAGCGGCTGCCAGGAGTATTCCCGTGAACGCCACGGCAACACCCACGGAACACATCATGAGATATTTCCACATCGCCTCCAGCGAGCCAGGAGTAGTGTGAATGCATATAAGGAATGCCGTCAGGATCGTGGTGGATTCCACGCCAACCCACATGATGCCGAGATTATTCGAAACCAGGACCAGCATCATCGCCGCCATTGAGCCGAACCAGAGGCTTCCGTATCTCCTGGCCAGCTTCAGCGGGAATTCGCCGCGAAGTATCTCTTCCCGGAAATAACCGACGGCAAAGACGGCGCTGATCACGAAAACCATCATCATCACAACCAGGTGATATGCCGACAGGGCATCCAGCCTCAGCCAGTTGCCGTCCGCGGTTATAGGCGCCCCGTAAAAGACGGCCACAACAACCGGGCAGGCAGTCGCCGCAATAAGTACGGCACCCGCAAGACATACTCCCAGGACAGCCATGGCAGACGGCAGCAAAAGGCAGAGGCCTGCGAACAAGACCGGCAGGGCAACAAGAGCAGGAAGCACCCAGTCTGCATTCATTAATATACTAACCTTTCAAAGTGTTAAGCTGGTCGGAATCAATATGGTCAAATTCCCTGTTGATCCTGTAAATTGCTATTCCCATTACAAAGACCGCCATGAACATGTCCATGAGCACCCCGAGCTCCACCAGGAGCGGGACATCCCGGACTATCGCAAGGCCGAAAGAATAAATTCCGTTTTCCATCACCAGGTAACCAATCACCTGGTTGACCGCAGTCCTTCTCGCCATGATCAGGAATATGCCTGTCATCATCATCGAAAAGGCAACGGGAATCACAAGCCCCGAGCCGGCCGCAACCGGCAGGTTCAAACGCGAGTCCAGCCAGAAAGAGGCCAGAAGGGAGAGAACACCGAAGAAGATGGACGCCGTATAGCCCACGTACGGCTTGATTTCCCTGATGGTATTGGACTCGCGCAGCGTGCGAGAAAGAATATACGGGAACACAAGCCCCTTCATGCACGCAATTACCATCGCAATGGCCCCGATACGGAGGGAAATGACCAACCCACAGGCGGCAACAGGGAGAAGGCCCACCATCAGCCCCTGCAGGGCGGCAATCTTAATGCAGGTTGCCAGCCTCGATGAGGTTAACAGAAGAAAGCCCGCAAGCATCAACAGGACGAGAATTGAGTCTATCATCAGGTTCATGATATAAACCTCATAACAAGAATAACCGCCAGTATTGCCATGGCCCCGGCGCCGACGAGCATCTGGGGAACCTTCAGCAGGCTGAGCCGCGCCATCACCGACTCAATTACCCCCACAAGCACGGAAAGGATAATCATGCCGCCAAGAAAAACAGCCAGCCCGGCCACGCCGGTCACACCTGCCGCGGAAGCAAAAATATTCACAATCAGGGCGCCCAGGATCCACAGCTTGAGCGCTGCGGCATAGAGGACAATCCCAAGATCGGGCCCGGAATAATCGAGGACCATCACCTCGTGTATCATGGTGAGCTCCAGGTGCGTATTGGGATCGTCAACGGGAATACGCGAGTTCTCAGAAAGGAACACCGCCAGGATGGCAAACGCGACAAGCGCAATGGCCGGACCGGCCGAAAGCCAGTACGATGTGGATAAACTCCCGAACATGCCGGAGAGCGAGAATGAGCCCGCAAGCTTTGACAGCGCCGCAAGCCCCATGAGAAGCGCCGGTTCAGCCAGCATGGAGAAATTGACTTCCCTGCTGGCACCCATTCCTTCAAAGCTTGACCCGGTATCAAGCGCGGCAGCTACGGTGAAGAAACGCATGAGGCCGAGGCAGTAGGCAAAGAAAATAAGGTCGCCTTTAAACGCCAGCGGCGATGGTCCTGCGACAGGAACAACTGTCATGGCAACAACAACACATGCCAGGCCTGTTACAGGGGCCATGCGGAAAATCCAGGTCGTGGTCCGGCTGTACACCGCGTCTTTTTTCATGTGTTTCCAGAGGTCAAAATAGGCCTGGAGAAGCGGTGAACCGTTCCGGCCCGCAAAAAAGGCCTTCGTGCGGTTGATCACGCCCAGGAGGAACGGGGCCATGATCAACCCAAGAGGCACTGCCATGTAACGGCTTATATCCATGATATTATCTCAACTTCCAGACAAACAGCACAATGAGCGCGAGGACTATGTACATAATGTACAGATTCAGCCTTCCATGCTGAATCTGCCTGAACTTGGACAGCCAGGCATCGAGCACCTTGAACGTCGGCTTGTAAACGCGTTCCCCGTAGAAATCATTTGTCTCGCTCGAGAAAGATGCCGACTTCGGGAAAAGTCCCACGGGTGAAGAAATCCGGCGTGTTGTGCGGAGAAATGTCCTGAAAAGCCTGGTTATCGGATGGGCAAAAGAAGATGCCGTGTACTGCATCCTGGCGTTGGGCGCGAGGTAACCGCAATCCCAGGTCACGGCGACTTCCTGGCGTCTCCGTGACATCAGCCGGCTCCGGCAAAAGGCGGCTGCTGCAACTAAAAGGATCAATGAAACGGAAAAGAACGTTACGCGCCCGAGAACGAGCCAGTACGAGGTGATGCCGGCAACATCAGCCTGGCCCAGGGACATGGAACCGGCCAGCACGCCGACAACACGCACCATCATTTTGAATATCACCGGTCCCCACAGCCCCATTACAAAACATGCCGCGGCCAGGAGAAGCATGGGAATCCGCATTGCAGTATCCGCCTCGTGGGCATGGTCACAATGCGCGCTCCTGGGTTCACCCAGGAAAATTATTCCGAACACCTTTGTGAAGCACGCCAGGGCCAAACCGCCGATCAGCGCAAGCGAAGCAACCGTTATTATACCTCCTGCGGCCATGCCGACAGAGACACCTTTTGTCACGATCCCTTCGAAAGAACCGGCATATATCATGAACTCGCTCACGAACCCGTTCAGCGGCGGTAATCCGCAGATCGCCACGGAACCAACGAGGAAAGCTGTCCCGGTATACGGCATCTTCTTCAAGAGACCGCCCAGGTGGTCAATTTCCCTGGTGCCCGTGGCATGAAGTACGGAACCGGCACTAAGGAAAAGCAGGCTTTTAAATACCGCATGGTTTACTACATGGATGAGAGCGCCGGCAAATCCCAGGAATGCGATGACAGGATTGCCATAACTGAAGCCCAGCAGTCCCAGCCCCACCCCCATGCCGATGATCCCGATATTTTCGACGCTGTGGTAGGCAAGAAGGCGCTTGAAATCGTGCTGTGCCAGTGCAAACAGGACACCGCAGATACCCGACACAACTCCGATAATCAAAAGCACCCAGCCCCACCAGGGCGGCGGACAGCCGAGGAATGAAAGTATCCGCAACAATCCGTAGATTCCGGTCTTGATCATCACGCCGCTCATCAGCGCTGATACATGCGAAGGCGCCGCAGGATGCGCTTCGGGCAGCCAGACATGGAAAGGCATGAAACCGGCCTTGGTTCCAAAGCCGATCACCGCAAACAGGAAGACAACACTGGCGACGCTTCCGCTGACGCCATTTAAGGCAAAGGTTTCAAAGTCCAGCGAACCGCTTTGCCTGCCAAGGAGGAGGAACATGACAAGCAGGAATGCCGTGCCTATATGCGTAGCAATCAGGTATATCCAGCCGGCGCGCTGCACTTCGGCTTTTTCGTGTTCAAAAATAACAAGGAAGAATGACGACAGTGACATCACCTCCCAGGCAAGGAGGAACAGCATCGAGTCACGGGCCACGGCCACCATCAGCATGCTGGCAACAAGAAGATTAAAAAACGCCCAGTGGATACCGAGGTTCCGCTTTCCCTCGTAGTGCTTCAGATAGCTCGCCCCAAAGACAGCCGCCATGGCGGAAATAACCAGGATGGCGGCGGCAAAAAAAGCAGACAAAGGATCCATCGCAATGGAAAAACTGCCGACAGGAACCTGCCATGGAAGATGGAGCGATGTTTTCCCACCACATACCAGGGAATTAATTGACGGGATAAGTCCCGCACAACATCCTGCAACTGCCGACAAGGGCCCGACAATACGCAGGAAGCGGGGCTGGCGTGCCAGGACAACAGACAGGACCGCGCCCGCAAGCAGGATTATAAAAGCCGAGACGAGAAGGTTCACTTCCGCACTTCTCCTTCGGCTGGCTTCTCTTTGTGAGGCACAGCTTTGTCCACCTCACTGGAAGCCTTCAGTATTTCCTCCCTTGATCCCTGCCGGCTTATGACCGCCTGGAAGGCAGGATTGCGCAGGGCAAATGCCAGCTTCGAGAGAAGACTCAAATGCGCGGATATTGTCGGGCTGACCAATGCAAAAAGCGTATTAACCGGCTTCCCGTCAAGCGCATCGAAATCAACAGGCGTTTCAAGGAAACAAAGCGTGATCATAGGACGCGGAATATGCATTACTATGGGATTCCTGACATGAGGAATGGCAACGCCATTCCCGATTGCAGTCGACCCCATCGATTCTCGGGCCAGCAATACACGAAGAAGGAATGTCTTATCAACCTCTTCAGGCAGCGGCATGGCACCAATCACGGATTTCAAGACAGAAACCTTGTCCGTGCCGCTGACGCGGTAGTGGATACCGCCGGCAAGTAAAGCATCCCCCAGCCCCGGCACAGCGACCTTGTCTTTCCCCGGTTCGGCAAAGATTTCCGCGGAAACATTGACCCGCTGTGAAGTCGCCCACTCCAGGATCTCGGCCCGATTGAACCTGTACTGCTCGCCAATCTTAAATGCAGGCAGTTTGTTGTCCTTGACCCACCTGTAAATGGTCTTTTCCGACACATTCAAGAGGCCTGCAGTTTCTCTCACTCCAATTTCCATAAACATTTATCCCATGGCTTAGACAAATGAGGACAACTTACCTGCCATAGCTGGAAGAGTCCAGAAGAAAATGGGGGCACACATCAGGATGCAGTAGATACGGCGGAAATGTGGTTTCTCGCTGTTTTCAGCGGGTACATACCTCACAATGCATTGATTCAATCGATGTTTTTACGTGTTTTGATCCGGAGATTCCGGTCAAAACACGTAAAAACGCATCTTTCTGATCGGATCATGGATTTAGTCCAATCATGTTATCCTGTCAATTTTCTCTTGTTGCCTTTGATTGGCTGTTACTTATCCACCGATAATAGAGAAGAACCGGAAATGTGTCATATTGACATCTTTAGATCGAAATGCTGTGTCATTATGACTCCCCCGCAAAACAGTGCTCAAACCTCAACCATATCACCCAGTCGCAGACAGGCCGGAAGAGTAAGGTTTCTTGTAGGAGCGCGGCTCCGCCCGCGCGATGTCGGAGTCAGGACCAGCGCCTGCCCTCAATATTAACAAGAGTCTCAACGCGAAGTTCGCCAAGAAGGCCAGGAAAGTTCGCAATAAAACCGACGTTCCACGCTTCGCGGTAAATAACCCAACTTTGCGGTCTTTCTTATTCCCTTTGTGTACTTGGCGTTGAAATCTTTCTCTTTCAGACGCTGATGGCTCGTGCTTTTCAGGACCAGTGCCTGACCTCAATAATTACCTGACCTCAATAATTACGACCTCAATATTTACCGGTTATCTGTTATCAGCTCTCTGTCCCAACAACTATTAACGAATAACCGATAACAAGTAACGCATAACTAACAAGCTTTCTTGAAGGATCGTCAACGCCTGATTGCCCGGTGCCAGGTCTGCCCCTGTCAGCCACTGACAGACATTTGCTTTTTCAATAGAAATAAGAATATGATGTGTTAGAATAGCTTTTAACAAGGAGAATATCTCATGAAAACGATTAGCCTAACCCTCTTGATAATTTCAATGATGTTTAGCGGAGTTGTTCTGGGCGAAGACTCTTTTGAACAAATCAAGGTCAAGGCTCTAGCGAATGATGTAAAGGCTCAATTCGCCTTGGGAGCCCGTTATTTTTTTGGCAACGGCGTTGAAAAAAATCCCAAGGAAGCCGTAAAGTGGTTTCGTAAAGCTGCCGACCAGGGAGACTCAAAAGCCCAATGCAATTTGGGGGCCTCCTATTACTATGGCGAAGGTGTAACACAAGATTATACAGAAGCCCTAAAATGGTATCGTAAAGCTGCAGACCAGGGAGATGTAGCAGCCCAATGCAATTTGGGGCGCTCCTATTATTATGGCGAAGGCGTAACAAAAGATTATGCTGAAGCCCTAAAGTGGTATCGTAAAGCTGCAGACCAGGGAAATGCAGCAGCCCAATTCTCGTTGGGCCACTCCTATTACACTGGCAAAGGTGTAACACAAGATTATGCTGAAGCCCTAAAGTGGTATAGCAAAGCTGCTGACCAGGGAAA
>Ga0172375_10006530_pt1 | contig 16322 bp, 14 predicted proteins | sample LakKiv1m_FD_114537 | JGI IMG/M metagenome (GOLD analysis project Ga0172375, IMG submission 114537) | Freshwater microbial communities from Kabuno Bay, South-Kivu, Congo - kab_092012_11.1m | ecosystem: Environmental > Aquatic > Freshwater > Lake | place: Democratic Republic of the Congo...
ATAGTCCTTTCCCTTGCTATTGCCTTCGGGCTTGGAGGAAGAGATATTGCAAAAGAGTATCTCGAGAAAAAGATAAAAGGCGATGAAAAGAAGGATGAAATAAGTCATCTCTAAATCATGGAATTTATTAAGGATGCTTTTGCAAAAGTTTCCAAAATCAGAAAATAGACGAGGCATCCTGCCTCGTAACATCTTGAAAATAAATGATTTGTCAGGCAAGATGCCTGACCTATTTGCAGCGAAATTTGAGTTTTGCAAGAGCCACCAAGGATATAAGCTCTCAAGATTCAATAGATTCTCCTGAGAAGGCTGCCCAAAAGGACAACCTTCTCAGGAGAAATTTAAAGTTACTCAAACTCCTATTGCTTCATTAGAACTTAAAAATCATGCGCATTCCAACCATATCCTCATTTTGAGATTTTCCTTCACCTGCGAGGTTATTCTTATCACCGCTGAACAACCCTGAACCACCCGCTGTAACATGGGTATAATTCAGCTGCCAGCGGACAAGCGGATTCCATGTCCAGTTGACACCTACTGTGTATTCATCGGTCCATGGAGCACCTTCCAGAATCCGGTAACTATCTGAGCCGTATGTGGTACCCTTAAAAAGGCTTTCACTGACGTCGGTATGTGTATAGCGCGCCAATACTTCCCACGCACCGGTGCCTTTCAACTTCAGCGGGTTAAAGTCGACTTTAGGATTCGGCTGCCGCCATCCGAAATTACTCACAGTCTTGCTTTCACCTGTCAGGAAATAGCTAATCCATGAACTCCAGGATGTTATTCGACCATCTTCGCCATCAATGACCTTAGCCAAAGTGGAGTATGAGCTTCCATTGTTCGTACTCTTTTTCGCATATACATCAATATCCTTATATTCTGTTACAAGATATTCAGTGCTGAATGAAATCGGTCCTTTGATATAATGCAACTCTGCGCCCCAGCGGTTCCTGCTTCCAATCTCTCCAGATGCTTCCTCAATGGTAAGATTAGTGCCGCCAGAGTATGTCCGATAGACTTTTTCCGTCTGCCACTTCCACATCTTATCATCACGGATGGATGTGCTCATTCCTTTCGTCTCAAAGCGGCTGGTCGGGATGGACTGATTGCCAAACGTACCCTCCAAAGCTAAATGGAGCCCTTCGAGTACATGTCCCTTGTTGTTCTTAAACGGGCTGTAGAAAAGCCTTGCAACAAGGTCCTTGTGGTCGTCGATATCACCTTTTGGGTAGTCTAACTCCAAGCCTGCTCCGGTCCATGCCGAGATATTCCATGTAAGGGTCTTGTCAAGTACATCACCCCAGAGCCATAGACCACGGTCGAAATAAGGATAAACCGGGGTGCTTGAACCGCGCTCAAGGAAATTGACATTATTGTCCAGTGTCCACCATGAAGTGCTGAACGGAGGTTTCATCTGACCTGCCCTGAAGTGGAGCCAGTCCCTGAACCCATAATCCACCCATGCATTTCGTATATATGGACTATCAGCAAATTCAGCCTGTAACCTGAAGGTTATGTATTTGTAAAATGTGCCCTGGAAATCGGCACGGGCTCGCCTTATGTCGAATTGCGGACTCGGGTTTTCACTGTTTCCACCATATGCTTTCATATCAAAATGAATATTGCCGCGAATCCTCATACTGAAATTACCATCAGGAGTTTCCAGGTAGAAATCGTTCCTCCAGAAGCTGAACGCAGGAGTGGCCTTTTTCTCTTTTATGATTTTTTCCTGCTCCTGGACTTTTCCCGTAACTTTTTGCACCTCTTCGAGCTTCTGTTCAAGTATCTTCACTCTTTCCTCAAGCGCCTTATTTTCCTCCAGTTTCTTCTTCAGTATCTGTATCTCTTGCTGGATCTCCTCTGTTGTTCCGGCCTGCACTGCAACCGTACCATAGACCAGAACTAATGCCATTGCAAGGAACACGGGAATGTACAAATGTTTAATCAGAACTCGTTTCATTTTTCCTCCTTTGCCTATCGATGGGGTATTGCCAAAAGTTTTTTAGTAAATTCTTAAAATATCCTTTATTTTCAATAATTTGGTTCAAGGTAACCTACCTCCCCCATACAACATGGTATTTTTAAACAACCGCTGGCTTGTAAAACCTCATCTACTTGAAGAACAATTTAAAGCCAGCGGAACTGTAACCCCTTGTCTTTCCAGATTCTTTTCAGTACCGCTAAACCTTTCTAATTGGTAGCGACGTACAGGCTTAGCATTAAATGTTTTCATAAATTATTCCCTTTTTTTCATATAGGTTTTGACATTATCCCCCTCTTTTCCAAAGAGGGGGATAATGGGGACGGATCAAAAAACAATTTATAAACAGACTCCAAATAGAATGATAGGTATGCCGGCTTTAATTTGTTTATTGCATCAAAAGGTCTGAAATTTTACCTTAAAAATACTACTTCTCAGAAGCGGATGCTGCGTACAACTGTTACCTGTTGTTGAAATTGTCGATTACTTCTCGCTAATAAGAAGCAATATTTTTATGATGTTTCGGGCCGGCAAACTAAATGTGCGGTGGGGATAATCCAGAAAAAGAGGATTCAAATTTTTCATAAGGTTTTGTCTCTTTATCTAAAACAAATGATAAAAGGACCGGAGGATTAAAAAATGTACTTTCCTTATCTACAACAGCATAACATGCTGATTTTAAAGACTTTTCTAAATCACACTCAGGTAAAACAGCCCTCTTCTTTTTAAGAAGAATAAATTGCAGAGAAGAATCATTGCTAGGCGCACTGGAGTAATATGAAATATACGAACAAATGACATCGAAGATATAAAGATGCAAATTCTTGCCATTGTATTGAGAATTTCTTAGGAATGAATTATCTGATGTTTTATTGATATAATTGAAAGATAGAGGAGTTATGGCGTAAAAGAGAAAATAGGAAAGGAGAATAAAGCTTATAAAACGTTTTCTTTTTTTTGTGATATTATTCATTGCTCTTCATCGTAGTTATGTTTAGTCTGTATGAGGCAATTGCAAAAGTCCTATTTTGTCACCCTGAGCCCTTCGCTTACTGTCATTCTGAAGGAGCGATAGCGACTGAAGAATCTTGCTCAGAGCTTGCCCTGAACAAAGTGAAGGGACAGTCTCCGCGAAGGGTACTGTAAGTTGCTGATTTTACAAGATTCCTCGCTGCGCTCGGAATGACAATCTATCGTATTTTTCGACTTTTGCAAGAGCCTCTATATGTTATAATTTCATATCTTTATCATCTTTATTAGAATGAGCAATATATGTGCCAATTTAAAAACATATTGATTTATTAAGATAATATTGATTTATTAAGATAATATTGATTTATTAAGATAAATTAATTCTAAATACCAAATAGATGCAATATTATGATGCGTTTAATAGAAACAATAATGAGATTTTTCTGATAATTATAATTATGCAATAAATTGTTGCTATGAAATTATATGTTGCTTTTATTATTAGAGGCAATTGCAAAAGTCCCTATTTTGTCACCCTGAACGAAGTGAAGGGTCTTGTAACATATTGATTTTGCAAGATTCTTCGCTTAGCTCAGAATGACATTTTATTAAGTTTTTAGACTTTTGCAATTGGCTCATTAAAGAAAGAATCACTCCCTATTTGAAATCATCAAATTTACATATATTGAAATATACCAAAATGAAACACACATGCTGACAAGTCGGCACAAAGGGGAATGAAAATACACACCCCTTAATCCCCTCTTAATTAGAGGAGAAACCGCGGAACTCCCCTCTATTAAGAACCAGGGGTTGGGGGTGTGTTATAAAGGTATTTTCAGGTGAAAGAAAACTTCAAGAGATGATTTTACCATGGATAGGATTTATAGTCTGCACCTCTGTTATTGTTTATTCAGGCACAAAGCTTTCAAGGTATGGCGATGTAATAGCTGAAAAAACAGGCCTCGGTAAAGTATGGATAGGCATGGCGCTTATGGCATCAGTCACCTCCCTACCCGAGCTTGTTACAGGAATAAGCTCTGTTACCTTCGCAGGTGTTCCTGATATTGCCGTAGGGGATGTGCTTGGAAGCTGTGTATTTAATATGCTTATCATTGCAATCCTTGATGCTGTATATCGCATAATGCCGATATCTGCAAAGGCACATCAGGGGAATATCCTTTCTGCCGGGTTTGGAATAATTCTTCTCAGCATGGTTGCTGCCAGCCTCTTTTTAGGAAAATATATTTCTTCTATGGGCTGGATCGGACCATACAGCTTATTTTTTATAATTATTTACTTTGTTGCTGTAAGATTGGTCTATTCTTATGAAAAAAGACAGATTTCCGCCCTTATAAAGGAAAAGGCTATTGAATTGAGATACAAAGACATTCCTGCAAAAACTGCTGTTGTTAATTATAGTATTAATGCTGCTGTAGTTATTATTGCCGCTACTTTTTTGCCAAAGATTGGCGTAGGCATTGCAGAAACCACAGGTCTGGGCCAGACTTTTGTGGGCAATATTTTTATCGCACTTTCCACGTCTCTTCCAGAAGTTGTAGTTTCTATGACTGCTATAAAAATAGATGCAATAGACCTTGCAATAGGTAATCTCTTTGGGAGTAATATCTTTAACATCTTCATTCTTGCTATTGATGACATCTTTTTTATTAAAGGCCCCATCCTTTCCTTCGCCAATCCAAATCACATCATCTCTGCCCTTTCCGCCATTACCATGACAACTATTGCGATTATTGGTTTGACCTACCGTGCAAGCAAGAAGCGCTTATTATTATCATGGGATTCAATCGGCATTATCATAATTTATATTCTGAATGTAATGATGCTTTATACATTGAGGTAAAGACATTTGCCTAAATTGAGCGATTCTTTTAAGGCTGTCATTGTGGAGCGGCGTGGCAGTCTCTATAATTAGAGGATAAAACCCTGACGATCAGGGAGATGTGGATATTGGCAAATATCAGGAAGGAGAACCCGCCATTTATGAAGGTTAACACACAACTGAACCTGATATTTTGAGACAGTTGCAGAAAGACCTGAATGAAGCCAATTTTGTCATTGGCGCATGGGAAGCTGTGGACGAAAGACGTTAGTAACGCTGGTAGCGAGCCGAATTAGAGTTGTAATTGAGCAATGATGGGAGGGATACTTGCTGCCACAGCGATTGATCTTCGTATTTTCAGCTAGCTCTGATCGAGCGATAAATGTTTTCCATAAAGCAAGAAAAAGTTATATATTCATTGTCCAAAGAGTACTTACTGAAATTCGCACTTTTCAAAAACTTAAAAATAGTGTAAGTTATTATCGGAATTTAATTACGGAGAAAGTCGAAGTATATCTGACTAATATTACAAATCCGATATTATTTGGTTGACTAACATGAGATTTCGGATATTAGTCGTATTAACTGAATGGATAACATTACAAAAAGAGTATTAGCAAGAAACTATCGAACTCCTGGTTCCCCCCTCCGCTTCGCTCCGGGGAGAACCAGGAGTTCGAGACAGATGCCCTTCGGGCACTGCTCAACTGCCGCATTATGTCTCAATAAAAAGATAAAAGAAATAAATGGCTGATAAAAGGAATCCCTATATTTCAGACTCTGGTAAACCTGAATTGCGGCAATCTGTAGTCGCCTTTTTGGACATTCTTGGATATCAACATATGATCCAATCAGCCAATGAGTCAAAGCGAAGTCAAGAGTTTCTCGCTAATCTTCACGAAACTCTCGTTAGAGCGGTTGATTATATGCGTGATCCTTTAGGCGAAAAATATGAGATATTTATGTCGAAAGTTCTCGAAAAAGACCTACACAAAGTAGTAACATTCACTGATAATATCGTAATAGGCTATCCCATAATAGATATTTCAAACGACGCTGAATGGGAATTGGGATTAATTTTTTCTCAGGTTGCGGATTCTCAACTCACATTAGCTAAAGCAGGGTTTTTTGTACGCGGGGCTATCGCAATAGGAGACCTATACATTAATGACTATGTTGTATATGGTCAAGGCCTGGTGGATGCATACACAGCAGAGTCTGACCTGGCCAGAGACCCTAGGGTAGTTCTGACCGATGCTGCGCATGAAGCTACTAAAATTCACTTGAAATACTACGCTGACCCTTCCAGCGCACCACAAGTCCGCCATTTCTTCCGCGATACTGACGGACAGTTATTTGTTAACTATCTGGAGAGACTTATGATTGCAGAAGATGAACTCGGCCCTGATTATGAGTCAATCATGCAACATAAAACAGCGGTTGAGATAAAGCTGAAGGAGTATGCTCAGGAGCCCGAGCTCTGGAGCAAGTACGCCTGGACTGCGAATTATCATAACTATTTTTGCAATCTATATTACCTGTTTTACCGAAGAGCATAAAATCGATCTCAGCAATTTTCAAATGCGCCCGTCCTTGCTTTATGAATAGAGCACGACATAACACGACAATCAACCCGACCGGGAATAACCGAGTTGGGTTTTCTATGGTGATTTCTCCGGCGGGTTATTTTTTTCGTTAGGCGAAATTTCTGGTTGAGCTACAAAAACGGAAAAAGAAAAAAATATATAGCAACGCCTCTTGAAAACAAAGAGAAAGGAGACAAAATGCAATTCAATAATGTTTATGAAAACAAATCAGTATTTATAACTGGCCACACCGGGTTCAAAGGTTCATGGATAGCGGAATGGCTCTTAAAACTCAAAGCGAAAATTACTGGCTTTTCTCTTGATCCACCAACAAAACCATCTCATTTTGCGCTAACTGGGTTGAGTGAAAGAATCGCAAATGATATACGAGGAGATATCAGAAATTATGATAGTGTAAGACGGGCAATATTTGACTGTAAGCCTGATTTCATATTTCACCTTGCCGCCCAACCAATTGTGCGAGAAGCATTCAAGGAACCCTTAGATACTGTGCTTACAAATTTTGTAGGCACCTTGAATATCCTCGAATCAATACGAGAATTACAAAAAAACTGCGTTGCAATAATGATTACCACCGACAAAGTATATGAAAACCGAGAATGGTATCATTCTTATCGTGAGCCTGATGAATTGGGTGGCATAAATCCATATAGTGCAAGCAAAGCCTGTGCAGAAACAATAATTTCATCATATTTTAGATCGTTTTTCAGAAGCGATTTACTGAATAATCGGCATCCGCAAAAAGCAGTCACGAGCGTAAGAGCGGGTAATGTTATTGGTGGTGGAGATTGGGCATTGGATAGAATAGTTCCTGACTGTATACGCAGTTTGGAGAAAGGTGAAAAGATACCTGTACGCAATCGCACATCGACACGACCTTGGCAACATGTTTTAGAACCATTGAGCGGATATCTTCTCCTTGGTTCACGACTATATTCTGAAATGAATTCAAGTGAAATGAATTGCTTGAAACTTATTTGTTCACCCTTCAATTTTGGGCCTTCTTTGGCCTCTAACCGCACCGTGTTAGAGCTAGTTCAGGAAACCCTTAAACATTGGCCAGGAAATTGGGAGGATAGGTTTGAGGCAAATGCCCCACATGAAGCCGGAAAACTGAATTTAACAGTTGATAAAGCATTTCATCTCTTAGGTTGGCAGCCAAATTGGGATTTCAACAGGACGGTCAAAGAGACAATATCTTGGTATCGAAACGCATTTGAAAGTAAATATGATAAAGCATCAATTAGAGAATATACTCAGAACCAAATTGATTTCTATTCTTCCACTATTCTATATTAATTAGAGTGTGCCAAAATGTATGATAACGGAAAAGAATTTAAAGTGTTTGATCTTTTTATCGAATTGCGGAAGGAGCTGGTAGAAAGCCAAAAAATTCGATCTCAGATAATTGGATTCAAAATTACCTTTGTTTCCGCGGCAGCAGCCTTCATAGGGGTTTTGCAAGCATCATTTAGCCCTTACACATTGTGTGTTCCTGCATTTGCTGCGATCTTTTTCGATTTTCTTATCAATAGCTATAGTTTTTCAATCAAAAGACTGGGTTATTACATTAGGTACTACCTTGAACCAAGCCTACATGAAGTATACAGATGGCCCGAAAAGGCTGGTTATAAAACTGATCAAGAATTTGTGTTATGGGAGAGATTCTTGACAGCATACAATACTAGTCAGCGATTGGCATTTATTGGCAATATAGGTATTACTTCTGTCGTATCTCTTATAGCAGTTATAGGACTATGGAATGTAATGTACAATTGGTATGTCTATACATTGCTGTTGATATTTCTTATCCTTGACATTATTGGCTTCGCAGGACCAAATAGGTTTAATAAGGATGTCGAAAAACGAAGAGAGATAGGAGGGGGTGATGAAAAGAAAAAGACAGCGGAGTGAAATTTTTTCCTAACCAGGCACTGCAGTTGACGGCGAGTACGCCGCAACTGAGCTTTATCGTTAGACATAAAATAAAATGGAAATAACTGAATTTGCATTTAAGCTACTCATCTTGTTTTTCCCTGGGCTAATCTGCGCTTATTTGATTGACCAATTAACTATACATAAACCAAGAGAGGCATTTTTCTTTCTTCTCCAGGCATTCACTCTTGGTTTAATATGCTACTTTTCATATTGGTTTATCGTTAAAAGTATAGTCCGTTTTTGGCCAAACTCAGTAAATGCCGAAGTCACATTCTTAAAAGCGCTAACAAATTCAAGCTTATCTTTTTCATTCAAGGAAATCGTGCTGGTTTCTTTTATTTCAGTTATTCTTGCCTGTTCAGTTTCAGTCGCATCCCGGCACAAATTCCTTAATCGTGTAGCTCGCCGTATTGGTATAACAAAAAAGTTTGGTGAGCTTGACGTTTGGGGATATTTACTAAATATGGAAGAAGTCGTTTGGGTTACTGTAAGAGACCATAAGAATGACCTAATCTATGATGGGTGGGTGCAAGCATTTTCTGATGACTCGAAGGATGCCGAACTATTAATGAGAGACGTATCAATCTATAAGAACTCTACCGCAGAAAAACTGTATCAGGTTGGAGTCGTTTATTTATCAAGAAAGAGAGATGATATTTCTATTGAGTGCAGAACCCTACCACTTGATGAAAGAATAATATGGAAGGAGGAAGAAAAACATGAGTAAGGACAAAGGAACACCAATCCCGCTACCAAAACCACTGAGTGAAGGTGTTGAAAAAAAAGGGGGTGTAAATCCGCGCCCTACAATAGCTCCACCGCCACCGCCAACGGGGCAAGGCGGAAAAAAGAAATAATTTAAAGCTGTCCAACAAAAAAAACAACCCGACTGGTGACAAGCCTGTTTTGGTTTTCAAAAGGTTATTCACCAGCGGGTTATTTAAATCGTTCCCCCCTCTGCTTCGCTCCGGGGGGAATGCGGCACTGGAGACGGATGCCCTTCGGGCGACCGCTCAGCGCCGCATTACACGTAAAAATAATAATTACGGCATATAAAGGCATTAACAGCCAAATAATGTGAAATTGCTTCCCCTAAAAAGCTATAATGGCACTAATGAAACGTCAAACCCTGCTTTCAAATAAAAGTATAATACATACTTCTATGGTTAATGAAGTATTTGGAAAAGACTTGCTATTGCTTAGCTCAGTTAATGAACTTTTCGAGCTTGAACTTGCATTGATAGAATCTCGCTCCTTGTCTCGTCAAGAATTATTATTACGTTCTGCATTTTTTAAATCTGTCGATGGCAACTTAACAAACCATTATAGAATATGCCGCCCATTTGACGGTCATATTTCCGAGGATAGGTCTGCACAAACTCAAGCTTATTTTCAAGAGGGAAAATATGCAACTGGTTATGCAACTCATGGACTCTTTCCATATCGTGGAAAGTTCCATCCACAGCTTATCAAAGGTCTGCTCAATATCCTTGAGATTAAACGAGGAGATATTGTTCTTGACCCGATGTGTGGAAGTGGAACACTAAATGTTGAAGCATCTTTATTGGGAATTGATTCTATTGGTATCGATGTTAGCCCGTTTTGCCGATTATTGTCGAGGGTAAAATGTGAAAGTTTGTCCTTAACACCTGAGTATGTTGAAGCGATGTCAAACAATCCAGACAAATGGTTTAATTATTTTTCAACTGGTGATATTGATGATAAGTTAAAAAAAATTAGGGAAACTGGGAAGCTCAAAATTTACGAATTAGCTTTATTAGCTTATCTTGACGCAATGGGCTATGCCCGAAGAGTTTCTAAAGCAGGACACAAAGAACTATTTGAAAAAGTTTTGAAGCGCTATCAAGCAACCGTTCTTCAAACTATTACAAATTCAGTCATAAAATCATCTCACCTTGGGACTGCAAATATTCTGGAGGGCGATGCACGCTGTCTGCCGCTTGCTGATTCAAGCATTGATTGTATCATCACTTCTCCACCGTATTCCTTCGCTATTGATTACGCAGAAAATGACGCTCCTCAACTTGCATTTCTTGGCTATAATGTTGATGAACTTCGCACTCAAATGATAGGGCTTGCCGGCAGAACTAAACAACAAAAACTACAGCGTTATTTTGATGATATGAAAACGGTTGCTCAAGAAATTGTCAGAGTGTTAAAATCTCAGAAGTTTGCTATTATAATCATAGGATCAAACACAAATCAGACGGGGGGAATTCGTTTAGAACAAACAATTATAGACCATTTTGATTGTTTTAATGCGCCACTTGTAAAAAGCATACTTAAGCCTATTAAAGGCATGAGAAATACTATGAAAGATGAATACATATTAATTTTCCAAAAAAACTGATGAGGACCAACGAAGAAAAATTTACTACCGTTATACAAAAGAACACTTTCTATTTTTTCAATCCTGATTTTGAGCAACGCTATGAAGTTCAAAATTTGAATGCCCTTAACAACCTCTTACAACTTGTTCAAACTAAAGTTCAGCAAGAAGGTGTTAAAAATGAGTTTTTTGAAGAATTGCTGTTACATCCTAATGGGCTGAAGGCACTTTTAGCCCTCAATGGTTTTTCTAATGAAAGTCTAAAGAGATTGACCACATTTCTCAGAATTATTGATGATGAAGTTTTAGACACATTGACATTTAAATCCCACTGGCTCAAACCCGAAAATCGTGAGGAAATCAAAGAATGGTCTGATGCTACGATTGAAAAACTCGTAAGAGGCAATCAATATTTTCGCAAAGGACTGGTAACCCTATTCTTTGAAGGTGCTTCTAATCCTCTTTTAGGACGTGTGCTTCCGCCATTTGAACTCCGAAAGTTGAGCATTGATAAACTCAGCTTTCGACCAGAACCAATGATTGATACCCTCGTTCGCTATAAGGAAAAAGGATCGTATTCCGGCTTAAAAGAAAACAACCCTGAAACAGTCATTGAGAAGATTCTGAATAATCTCGGACTAAAGTATACAAGCGGTGATTTACAAAGCTTAGTCGGTGTCGTTGATGATAAAAAAAGAACGATGGATTTTATTATTCCTGATCAAGCCAGTCCAAAAATTATTGCGGAGAGTTCTTTTTTGGTAACTACTTCCTCTGGTCAAGGTGATAAGTCGAAAACAGAGATATCAATTCGTGCTTTAATTTCTGAGCATTATCCTCAAGCTAAGTTTATCGGTTTTGTTGATGGTATTGGTTGGTATGCAAGACAAAATGATCTTAAACGTATGGTTTCTGCATATGATGATGTGTTTACTTTCCATTCTGATGAACTCCACCGCTTCAATCAAATGCTTGTGGAGACTTTTGGACTATGAATCTCAATGTTATTCTTCATGGCGATTGTTTGGAAATCCTGCGCACTATTCCAGACAATAGCGTGGACATGACTTTCGCTGATCCACCATTCAACCTTAACAAGAAATATAACAGCTACAGTGACCGCAGGAGCTTGGATACTTATTTGCTTTGGTGTAAGCAGTGGCTTACTGAAATGGTTCGTATTACAAAACCAACTGGTAGTATTTTTGTCCATAATATTCCGAAGTGGCTTACTTTTTACGCATCATTTCTTAATGAGATTGCAGATTTTAAACATTGGATTTCATGGGATGCTATGAGTACCCCGCTTGGAAAAACTTTGATGCCTACACATTATGGTATTTTATTTTATGCAAAAGACAGGAAGTTAAATAAGTTTTACGAAGTTCGCCATCCGCATAAACGTTGTAGAAAGTGTAATGTTCTTTTGAAAGATTATGGGGGTAAGAAAGCAGGGTTACATCCTTTTGGTCCATTGGTATCTGATGTCTGGACAGATTTACACAGAATCAAACATGCTAAGAATAGAGATGAACACCCGTGTCAGCTGCCCGAAACAATTCTTGAACGTTTGATTTTAATGACGACTGATGAAGGTGATATCATTCTTGACCCTTTTAATGGAACAGGAACAACTGTAATTGCCGCAAAACGTCTTGGAAGAAAATACATTGGGATTGAACTTGACAAACAATATGTTACTATTGCTGAAGAAAAGCTTAGAATCGTTCGACCAGATTCTCATATTGATGGTGTTTGGGTTAGTAAGTATCTTAATGGAATAGCTACCATTCGTGATAGAGACTGGGATGTTCTTCAATCGCATTTTAATATTCCACATCCAATACCCCTACTTGAATATAAAAACATTGTTTATAAAAACGGGAAGATTCATAAACATACACATATTATGGACAAAACAGAGAATCTTCTTGTGTTTTCATTTGATGATGTTACTACTTGTCATAAAGTATCTGCTAAATCTGTAAAAAACTAAAATAGAGAACGTGTAACAAATCGCTTAAGACGGACGTGGCGATACTGCCATTACGCCGCTTAGCTCTGGCATTAGGCACATAAGAAAAAGATGAAAAAACGCAAATTGCTACAAAAGTTGTTATCTGGATCGAAAAACATCCGATTTTCAGAAGCAACCACTTGTGCTGAATCATTCGGATTTCGATTAGACCGTATCAAGGGCAGTCATCATATTTTTGTACATCCTGATGTACCGGAATTGGTAAACTTACAAGACGTCAACGGAAAAGTAAAGCCATAGCAGGTGAAACAATTATTGGAGATTGTTGAGCGATATAATCTCCAGATGGAGGGTAAAGAATGAAAGACTACCATATCAATATATTTTATAGCGAAGACGATGAGGGGTACATTGCCGATATACCTGATCTGAAACATTGCTCTGCTTTTGGCACAACGCCAGAAGAAGCATTAAAGGAGGTATTGAAAGCAAAAGAGGCATGGCTTGAATCAGCGTCCGCCAATGGAAAACCAATACCGCCCCCTCATTTTCGACCATTGATATATCAAGTTGCATGAATAATCGTGCCTAACCATTCACTGCACCTGACCAAAACCACAGGCGGTTTTGGCAGGTGGTTAGGCGAAATAATAGAATCATAAACGAGCATTTTAAGAACCTTTGTTCAAAATCAGTAGGCATTCTAGGCCAGAAGCAACAGAAAATGACTACGTAAAATGCGCATACTGTAAAGGCCTTGGTTGGGACAATCGCTCACAAGGGCAAGGCCCTGCTTGCGGTGGAGTCGGCAAATTTATTGTGCAGGGGCCTTGGGTTAAAAGAGGTATTTAGGGGACTATAGGATGTCCCCAAAGCTACAAAGCTCATCTTGACATAGATTATTTTTATAGGATACTCTAAAATTTGTAAAGATAATAACAGAACCAGTAGCTATCGTTAACTCATCCACCTCGGACAGATTGATACTGCTGGTCAGGTACAGGTAAAACTAACAAGCGATACCTTTGCCGCGATGAATATTTATCATGGTAAAGGTATATTTATCAGGAGAATTTCACAAGATATGGGGAAGAAAGAAAGAGCATCTGCCATAAACAGAAAGATTCAAAAAATATTAGTTGCAAATCGAGGAGTGACCGCGGTCAGAATTATGCATACCTGCAGGGATAGAAAGATTCCGACCACTGCGGTTTACAGCACCCCTGACCGCCTTGCACATCACGTATTCATGGCAGATTCAGCAGTATATATTGGTGAGGCCCCTCCGGCTGAGTCTTATCTTAATATGGAGAAGATGATTAATGCCGCTATTCAAAGTAAATCAGATGCGATCCATCCAGGATGGGGTTTTCTTGCAGAAAATGATAAATTCGCGAAGATGGTAATAGATGCCGGGCTTACGTGGATAGGTCCGTCTCCAGAGGTTATAAGAGCTGTAGGAGACAAAATCCAGGCGAAAAGACTTGCTCAAAACGCTAATGTGCCTACGATACCTGGCATTATTGATGTTACTGATACAGAGCAAATAAAACAGTGGATGACTAATGAAAAGATAAGTTTCCCGATTATGATAAAGGCAGTTGCAGGTGGTGGCGGAAGAGGAATGGTAAAGGTTGAGAATGACAAACAGCTGGCTCAAGCCTTTGCTCAAGCCCGTTCAGAAGCTCTGAAATCGTTTGGTGATGATAGGGTATTAGTCGAAAAATACATAGAACGCGGCAGACATATTGAGGTGCAGATTGTTGCAGATGAGTATGCTAATGTAATCCATCTCTATGAGAGAGAATGTACAATTCAAAGAAGAAACCAGAAGATAATCGAAGAAGCGCCTTCGCCGTCTATCGATGATGATCTTCGCAAGGAGATGTGCTTTACGGCAATACGATTGATGCGCGAAATAGGCTATACCTCAGCAGGGACAGTGGAGTTTCTTTTTGATTCATCAACAAAGAAATACTATTTCCTCGAGGTTAACACACGTCTACAAGTTGAGCACGGCGTTACCGAACTGATAACAGGTCTGGATATAGTCGGTATCATGATCGATGTTGCAATGGGCAAAAAACTGCCCTTTAAACAGTCTGACATACATCCAAACAGATGGGCGCTGGAAGTCCGGCTCAATGCAGAAGATCCAAGGACTTTCAGTCCTTCCTTTGGAACGATTACCCGTCTCCAGGTTCCTCAGGGCCCAGGGGTAAGGATTGCGTCAGGTGTTTATGAAGGCGCTGATATACCACCATACTATGATTCGCTCTTCATGTTATTGATAACAGCAGGCGCGGATAGGGAAGATGCTATCAGGGTTATGGATCGCGCCCTTGGCAGAAATCTCAGAGTTGAAGGTATAAAAACTCTGGCGCCGCTGCTTCTGAGTATCATAAGACACCCATCATTCATAGCAGGAGAATTTTCTACGCGTTTTTAGATGAGCATATGGAAGAACTGATATCTAGGTTTAAAGAAAAGAACAGCGAAGATGAGGTCCTTAAGATTGCACGGTATGTTGCAGAGATTTCTGCACTTGGTCCTCAGGCCTGGATGTGAAAAGGATATACTCTATGGCGAATAAAGAAAATTATAGCTTTGTAAAACCAGGCATGTCTCCTAATGAGATAGTCAAAACAGTACGCAATCTCAAAGGTGTCTGTTTTACATCTGTCGGAATGCGTGACGCGGGGCAGTCCGATTATAAAAACCGTCATCGTATATACGACCTTGCAACCTTAGCGCCATATTACAACAAGATGGGACTATTCAGCGCGGAATGCCACGGAGGCGCAAGATGGCATGTAGGCGTAATGAACAGGAGGGAAAGTCCTTTTGAGGAAATTGATATCCTGAGAGAAATTATGCCGAATGTCCTGTTGCAAACCCTCATACGTGAGACAAATTTATGGGGATACAGACCTTATCCTAAAAATGTTATAGAGTATGTTGTTTCAAAGGCAGACATTGATGTATGGAGATGTTTCTCTTTTCTGAACGATGTTAGAAACATGCGTACAGTTGCGGAAGTTGTGATGAAAAGAGGAAAACTTTTCCAGCCGGCAGTATCATTTACAATGGCAGACTGGACAACAAACGATTATTACCTCGGCGTTGTGCAGGAAACTGTAGATCTCTGTGGCGGCACAGACGAGATCATTTTCTGCATTAAAGACATGGCAGGAGTTGGAAGCATTAATCGAGTCAGCAGCCTTATCGATGCGATAAAACAAAAATATCCTGAATTAGTGATTCACTACCATAGACATATTACGGATGGTCTTGCAATGCCGGCAATGCTCTATGCTGCACAGGCAGGGGCAAAGATCTTTGATGTGGAGGAAGATTCCCTCGTGCGTTTTTATGGTCATCCACCGATACTGGGTGTTCATGCTTATTTTGAAGAGTCCGGCATACCTGTAAATCTCAACAGAAAAGAAGCGGAAGCTGCGGTCCAGAAGGTGCGGGAATGGATAGGCTACTATGACTGGGCTGAATCACCATTCAAAGGGTTTGACCATACTGTAACACTTCACAAGATGCCGGGAGGCGCATTTCCAAGTTCATTTGAGCAAGCTGATAAAGGAGGCTTCCTCCATTTCATGCCTGCTATCTTAAAGGTAATGTCTCTCTATAACAAG
>Ga0172375_10006531_pt1 | contig 16321 bp, 16 predicted proteins | sample LakKiv1m_FD_114537 | JGI IMG/M metagenome (GOLD analysis project Ga0172375, IMG submission 114537) | Freshwater microbial communities from Kabuno Bay, South-Kivu, Congo - kab_092012_11.1m | ecosystem: Environmental > Aquatic > Freshwater > Lake | place: Democratic Republic of the Congo...
ATCACAGTGCGGGCACTTGAAACCTTCGGGCCATCGCAGCCGAAACAATTGTTTTTGACAGGCTTTTTCAGTACCAAACTTTTTTTGAAATTGCAGCAGACTGAGAGCTTGCTCTTGCATATCTTCACCCCATTTAGCTATATATTTTAGATAATTATAGCACATTATACGGAGCAAAAGCAACAAGCGTTTTATCTATAATGATATAACTCAACGGGGATATGACTAAAGAAGAATCATCCACAAAAGTAATGGCAGCCTTGCCGGAATTATCGGTCCTGATTGCATCCAGAACTTCGACCTTATCTTGAACTTTGGCTTGAACCGGAGGAGGATTCCCTCGTTTCGTCTGCTCCACGGCAGTGCGAATCTGGGAGAAATGTCCGGCCACCTCGCTGAACCCGGGATTGGGCAGGAGGATGATCGTGATGGAAAGCAGAGAAACCAGGACCCTGGCGGCAGGGAGGAACCCAAGTCTCTTGCTGGAAGGCGCGCACTTTTGCCGCCCTGATACTTTTCTCTGCATAACCAATGCCTCCCGAAAAAGCGGACCGGCCGGATTCCCTCCGGAGTGAGGAGCCAGGCGGCGGAATCCGGGATGGTGCGGCAACCTTAGCCGACCGGGATTATCCGGCCGCCCGGCCGCCGCGGTTCCTCTTAATGAAGCCTACTCTTCTTGCCTGAAACAACGTAACATAAATCGCCCCCAAAATGTATCTTTTTAAGAATACGGCGCCTCAGGGACATCGGGTGCTGGGGTATGTGCGGTCTTTTGCAGGCTGGGAGGCGGAAGGCAGGTTTATTGCCGTCCGGTAAACCCTTGCCACCCGCTCACATACCGCCGGCCAGGCATAATAGTCCAAGACCCTTGAGACCTCCGCCGGAGAAAATCCCCCCTGACTTTGAGTCCTCAGGATCTGGGTTTCCAGGGCCGCGGCCAGCTCCCGGATAAACACCTCTTCATCTTCTTCAAACGGCTGATCCTGGCCCTTCAGACGCGGCCGGGTAACCAGACTAACCCCTGAACTCCGACAGCCTGCCAGCAACTCCACCACCCCGGGCAAAGCCGTGGCTACCACCCGGCAGCCGGCGGCCAGGGCCTCCAGGACCACCAGGGGGAGCCCCTCGAAAAAGGAGGGCAGCACCGCCAGGTGAGCCTTCCGCAGGATAGGCGCCAGGTCTCCTTGGGACAGGGGACCATGGATGACCACCCTGGGACCCAAGGGCCGGGCCAGGGCCATTACTTCCTCCGTTTCGGGGCCGGCCCCCCCGCCCACCAGGTGCAGCAGCCAGGGCTGCTGGAGCAATCGGCCCAAAGCCTTAAGCAGCCAGGGCACTCCTTTGGCCCGGCTCAATTTTCCCGCATAGACGATCTCCACCGGATTGGGGCTGGACTTGGGTTCGGGATAGAAAAGGCCCTGGTTATACCCGGCCCCCACCACTTCCACCCTTTCTTCGGAGACTCCAAAAAGGCGCAGGATATCGGCTTCCTGGGCCCGGCTGAGCGCCATAATCCGGTGAAGCCGGCGGCAATCGGCCTGGACCCGGTCCCGGAGCCGCCCGCAGAAATGGAACTGGCGTAAGTCGGAGCCGTGGCAGGTGGCCACCAGGGGCGCATCAGGAAAAAGGCGCCGGGTCAGGGCGGTGAGAATCCAGAGGTGGTGGCTGTGGATCAAGTCGGGCCGGAAGTCCTGGACCAGTGACGCAAGCTTGCCGCCAAAGGCCTTCTCATAGCTCTCCAAGTCCGAGTCCGACAAATCTCGCCACCTCCTGCTGGGGTAAGGCATCACGTCGCTCATCCCCACGATGGGAAAAGAGAGGTCTCCGCCGGAAAAACGCAGGAAATGGCAGCTCTCCGGCCTGATACCCGTCAGATGCGGGGTTTCCGCCGGCGGCAGGCCGGCCAGGAGAGCATTTTCGTAACCTTGCCTGGACCCTTCCCTGAGCATGGCCTGAAGATAGATGCCGCTGCCGGTGGAGTCCGGACGCTGGCTCAAGACATGGAGGATTTTCATGGCATTGAAGTTAAGATTTGCCTTGCGCAATTGCACAGGCCGGTGAAGGGGTCGGGGAAAAAGGCGGAAATCTCAGTGCAGAATTTCATAAATATAGAGGCTCTTGCAAAATGGATTTTTTTGTCACCCTGGTTGCAGCGAGGGTCTCAACCATCTAGAAATACGAGATTCTTCGCTGCGCTCAGAATGACAGACGTGGCTTTTACTGACTTTTGTAAGAGCCTCTAAAGTAACGTTTATTCGCTCCCCCCTTCCCCTCTCCCCCCGCCGGGAGGAGAGGGAGAAAAACAATGGCCCGTTGCTCCTGTATTCCCTCTCCCTCAATGGGGGAGAGGGTCGGAGGGAGGGGTAATTCAAAATACGTTAGCGTAGTTATGGACCGATGTACTAAGGCCCCCCCCTTTATTTCACCACTTTTTCAGGCTTCCCGGAAAACACGAAGCTGTTGTTCATGTGTTCACGCTCATCCAGCCCGATCCGCCTGAAGACATCGGCCCAATTCTTAAAGTCGCCGTATTCGCGCACTAATGGACTGTTGACCGGTTGCTCCTCCCATTCCGGGTGATCGGCCACGAACTGGGCGTAAACATGTTCGGCATGGTCCTCGAACTCGGCATTAAACAGGTACGCCCGGCGCGGGGTGAACCAGGCCAGGGTTTTGGCCAACAGCACATAAGAGAAGACCATCAACGAGGGAATGGGCCAGTAAAGATACCACGGGTCTTTCACCCCATCCTCTTTCATCTTCTCATGCAGGATGAGCAGGTGCCAGTATTCATTATCCTGGGCTTCCCGGCACCACTTGACCAGTTCCCGGGTCTGCCGAACCACTTCCGGGTTTCGATAGCGCCGGGTCATCCGGGCATACTGGCGGTTTTCCCAGGCTCGATAGGGAATGCTGGTCAAGGTTTCAATGAGCTTGGCTTTGCCGAGAGTCGTCCTCTCTCCGGTAAGCAGGTCCATCGTCCGGAAAAAAAATTTGGCCAACCCGGAGTACTGGTAGCGGGGGCGGGCAAGTGACTCTTGCTGCGCTTTTCTGAGATCGATATCAGCCGGTTGCATGTAACTGCCTCCTATTAAACCAAAAAAACCAAGCGGAATTTGCTTGGTGAATAAGCTAACCACTGGGGGGTGCAAGTCAAGGCAGGTGATCAATCCTCTCTGATCCACAAGGTCGCCCCCCCGGTATCCGGGTCGGAATATCCTTTGACGATCAGGAGCTTGCCGGCGGTGATGACGCGGCGGATGACAGGACTGCCCTTAAACCGGCATCCCTTCGGGGTTAGACCTGAAAGGGAAATTACCCGAAATCTTTCTAGCCAGTGAGTAATATTACGGTATAATTCATAAAAGCACAGGATTTGGGGAGGTAGGGATGGGACAGATAATCGCGGTCCTGTTAATCGTGGCTGTGGCCATGCTGGCGGGTCCGGCGAACGGACAGCCCGCCGGCACTGATCAACCCCGGCCGCCGCAGGGGGAGGCGTCGTCATCCCCGAAAGCGCCGGAGGCGAAACCGTTCAGCCCCCAACAGATGCAGCAAATGCAGCAGATGGTCCAGATGATGCAGCAAATGATGGAAACCATGACGGGCGGCAAGGTGAACCCGGAAATGCTCAAGGGAATGCAGGACATGATGGGCCGGATGGAAAAGCTGTTGCCCCAGATGCAGGAACTGATGAAGAAAATGCCTGCTCCCACCAAGCCGCCGGAGACGACACCCCAGCCCAAGGAGTAGAGAGGGGCTTCCCTGGAGACCCAAGCCGGCCGGCTTGCTTGCCTGCCTGGGGAGAGATTTCGTTCGGCTTCGCCAACCGGGGAAGTTCGAGGATGGCTGATACTGAGATTCGACCTTGGCAAATGAAACCGGGCAAAATTTCTTTGGATAGTCCTGCGTCTAGTTATATGCTGACAGGTAATCCGGCCCCTGGGCAAGCCGCCGGCAGCTGGCCAATCCAATGGGCCGTCAATGGACCCGATCTATGCAACCACAAAGATTCCGGCCGGCCGCCCGGCCCCGCCTGAGCGCCTGGTTCCTGGTCATTCTATTCTTTGGCGTGGTTCCGCCGCTTACGGCGGCCGAAGAAATCCGCCTGGGAGAAATCAATCCTCTTTCCGGTCAACTGGCCACCCATGGCCTGGAAATCCATCAGGGTATTCTGTATGCGGTGGCGGAAGCCAATGCCAAAGGGGGAATAGCCGGACGCCGGGTGACCCTGCTGAGCCGGGATGATCAGAGCAAACCGGACGTGGCGGTCAACCAGGCCCAGGACTTGATCCTGCGCGGGAAAGTCACGGGTTTGGTGGGAGGATACGTGGATTCGCTGGTGGGGCCCATCAGCCAGCAGGCCGCCAGACACCGGGTGCCCTATGTGGCTTCGGCCAGCCTCCAGCAGGCTATTACAGGGAACAAAACCCCCTACTTTTTTCGCGTTTCCCGCCTGGAGGGCATCGTCCAGCCTTTGTGCGGGTTTCTCACCCGCACCCTGAAGGCCCGGCGGGTGGCCGTGCTGCACGCCGCATCCCCGGGGGCCACCGAATTTGCCGACAGCCTCCAGGCCGGTCTGGCCAAGATGGACTGCGAGATTATTCTGCAGGAAAAGTTTCGCCCCGGCTGGCCGGATTTCTCCATGTTTCTCCTCAAGCTGCCCCCGGCCCGGGTAGAGGTGCTGATCTCCGGCGGCTTCTATGCCGACAACCTGATCATGGTGCGGCAATTGCGGGAGCGGCCCCTGAACCTGAAGGCCTTTATCGCCCCCTGGGGAGTGGCCTACCAGAGCTTTATCAACGAAGTCGGGCAGGCCTCTGAGGGACTTCTGGGCACCTGCGCCTGGAACCCGGGCATCACCCGGCCCGGGACCGAACAGGCGTCCCAAGCCTTGGTGGCGGGGTTTCGGAAACAATTCGGCAAAGACCCCAATACCACCACCATGCACGGTTACACTTCCGCCCGGGCCCTGTTGGCCGCCATCGGAACGGTTCTTCAGGACGGGGGGCAACTCACCGGGGAGGCCATCAGCCGAGCTCTGGCCAGGCTTGACCTGCAGTTGCCCATGGAGAGGTTGGCCTTTGATAACCATGGCGATCCCCGGTATTATCAGCATGTCGTGGTGCAGATTCAGAAGCAGCGGTTGGTGGTGGTGTATCCCCCTGAACGGGCCACTGGCCGAGTGGAGTTAAGCCTGGCGGCGCGCTGAGGCGGGACTATTCAGGACCAGGGGACTAAAGGGGCAATTGCCGCTTTTCTTCCTGGCTTTTCCGTCCCTGGAACTTTCCCGCCAATAAGATTCATCGTCTTCTCAAGGACCCTCAGATCATGTGGGTTTGGGCCCCGGTAATTTTTGCCGGTTTTTCCCTGGGTTCTTTCTACGCCCTGATCGCTCTGGGGTTTTCCCTGATCCTCGGCATCGCCCGGGCGTTCAATCTGGCCCACGGGGAAATGATTGTGCTTTCCGGTTATCTCGCCTTTGTGTTGTGGCAGTTTTTCCAGGCGCCCTTTTTTCTGATCTTACCCATCTGCTCCCTGGCGCTGCTGGGCCTGACCATCCCCCTGCACTACCTGCTCCGGCGGCTGCCGGAACCCTACGGTTTAAATACCATGGTGGTGACCCTGGGGCTGGCTTTGCTGCTGCAAACTCTCCTGCAGGCCTGGTTTTCCGCCGATTACCGCTTGATGCAGTTCAATTGGCCCACCATGGCTTTCCCCGGGTTGGATTTTACTTTTCCCCTGCACCAGGGGATACTCATCGTCCTGTCGTTCCTGGTCATCGGGGCGGTCCACCTGGCGCTGCAGCACACCTTTTTAGGCAAGGCCCTCAGGGCCACTATCCAGGACCGGGAGGCGGCCCAGATGGCCGGGATCAACGTCAACCGGTTGGCCCTGGTCGCCTTCGGCCTGGGGGGCCTGCTCATCGGGTTGGCCGGCCCGCTCCTGGCCCAGAATATGTACCTCTATCCCGCGGCCGGCGCCGAGGCGACCATGATTGCCATCGTGGTCGCCATCTTTGCCGGCCTGGGCCGGACCCGGGCCATCCTCCTGGGGGGGTGGCTCCTGGGTCTGTCGGAGTCGGTGGCGGTCTTCACCCTGGGGAGCAGTTGGCGGGAACTGGTCAGCGCCGCGCTCCTCATTACGCTGCTCTACATCCGGCCGGAAGGAATTTCCCTGAAGAAGGAGGGTTGAGCCGGACCGCGCCAGGACCCGCATTTACCGGGGTTTTTCCGAAAAAGCCCTGGGCGTCCAGGCAGGGCGCGCCCACCAGGCTCTTGAAGAGGCTCACGGAATTGCTCGTTATGCGGTTCAGTCAAGCAACCTTGAATACATTGCGCTCCTCTTCCCTCATGCCTCTGGCTATGGTCCTGGTCCTGGCGGCCTGGCCCCTAATTTTCCGGGACGCCTTCCTGTTCTACCAGGTGCTGGGTTTTGCCTGTCTCTACGGCGCCCTGGCCCTGGCCTGGAACATGTACGCCCTTTCCGGGGCCATATCCCTGGGACACGCGGCCTTCTTCGGTCTGGGGGCCTATGGTTCAGTCCTCTGCAATCAGCATTGGCACTGGTCCCCCTTCCTGTGCATTCCCCTGGGGGCCCTGACCAGCGTGGCGTTTGCGGTTTGCTGGAGTTATGGTTTCAGGCGGCTCCGGGGCGTCTATCTGGGTCTGGCGTCCCTGGCGGCGGTGGAAATTCCCAAAACCATCACCGATAATTGGGACCGGCTCACCTCCGGCTCCCTGGGGATCGTGGGCGTAGACCGCCTGCCCACCGTGTCTCTGGGAGGCTGGGAGATGGCCTTCGGCGCGGACCTCAAAGCCCAGTACTACCTGCTGCTGGGCGTCATGCTAGTTGCGGCCCTGGTGCATCGGGGCAGTATCCGCTCCCGGTGGGGGTGGACCTTGCGGGCCCTCCGGGAAAACGAAACCGCGGCGGCCGCGATCGGCATCGGGGCCAACCGGGAAAGGGCCAAGGCCCTGGCGCTCAGCTCTTACCTCACGGGGATCGCCGGCGCGCTGTATGCCCATATCATGGGCCTGGTGGAGCCGGCCCTGGTCTTTAACCTGCACCTGTCGGTTCTGCCGCTGGTTTTCAGTATGTTCGGCGGCCGCACCCAGGTTTTGGGGCCAATCCTGGGAGCGTTCGTTCTCTACCCCCTGGAACAGCTCTTGCTCCAGCCCTTGTTTCCCATGGGCCACTCGGCCGTTTACGGACTGATCATCATTCTGACGATTTTATTTTTTCCCAAGGGAATTGCCGCATGGCTGCCGTCGCCCCCCAAATCTGTTTAGAGGTTCGCGGGATCAAAAAATCCTACGGGGACCGGACCGTTCTCCGGGACATCTCATTTTCCCTGCCGGCAGGCGAGATCCTGGGCCTCATCGGCCCCAACGGCGCCGGCAAAACCACTCTCTTTCATATCATCAGCGGCTGGCAGAGGCCCGGCTCCGGCCGCGTGGTCTTTTTCGGTCAGGAAACCACCGCCTGGCCGCCTGACCGCCTGAGTCGGGCCGGTCTGGCCAGGACCTTCCAGATTCCTCAAATTTTCCCAGAGATGAGCGTGTGGGAAAACGTCTTCATGGGGGCCTGCCGGGGACGGGAGCCGCACCCTCCTATCCGCCAGGCCCAGGCAGAAACCCATAACTGGCTCACTATGGCAGGGCTGATGGATAAGCGGCACAGCCGGGCTTGTGATTTGGCCCTCCCCCAGCAACGGCTGCTGGAATTGGCCCGGGCCCTGGCCACCCGGCCGCAGTTGCTGCTCCTGGACGAGATCGCCGCAGGCTTCAGCCTCAGCGCGGTAAACCGCTTGGCGGACGGGCTCCTCAAATTGCGGGACCAGGGACTGACGCTGCTCCTCACCGACCACCTTTTCACCCTCCTGGAGGCGGTGGCCGACCGACTCCTGGCCCTGGACCGGGGGGAGATCATCGCCCAGGGGCCGCCTTCATCGTTACTCCGCCACCCGGAAGTGGTGTCCGCTTACCTGGGGGCCCGGTACGGGTCGGACTCCGACGGAGGCGCCTGATGCCGGCCGGCGCTCCTCACCCGCCCCTCCTGGCCGTGCAGCGCCTCTCGGTCTCCCTGCAGGGGAAACCGGTGCTGGTGGATGTGAGCTTTACCTGCCTGGCCCACCAAATCACGGCCATCGTCGGCCTGGAGGGAGCCGGCAAAACCACCCTTCTCAAAGCCCTCGGCGGCCTGCAGCGGCCGCTGGCGGGCCGCATCTTTTTCGAGGGTGAGCCCATCGGAACCTTGTCTGCCTGGGAAGTGGTGCGTCGGGGGGTTATTTATGTCCCGGAGGGGATGCGCGTCTTCCCCGGCATGACGGTGTTGGAAAATCTGGAAATCGGCGCGTACCTGGTGCGCCGGCGGCTGGCAGCCGCCCTGGACCGGGTCTGCCGCCTCTTCCCGGAACTCAAGGAGCGGCTCCGGGCCCCGGCCGGCGTCTTGAGCGGCGGCCAGCAGCGCATGGTCACCCTGGCCCGGGGCCTGATGTCGGCCCCCCGCCTCCTCATGCTGGATGAGCCCTTCATGGGGTTGAGCCCCAAGCTGGTGCAACGGTTCTGCAATTCCTTCCAGGAACTGAGGCAAAGCGGGGTCACCCTGCTGATTTCCGGGCAACTCATTCAGCGGGTGCTGAAAGTGGCGGAGAAAGCCTACGTCCTGGAAAAAGGCCGCATCACCCTCCCCGAAACCGGTCCCGGCCTTCTAAAGGACCCTCACTTGAAAGAGATAATTTTTCCGGGGTAAAGCTGGCCGCCGACCAGGGGAGCAGTGGCGTTGAGGTCCGGGATTATGGCCATCCGGGGGCCGGGAAGCTATTGAACCGCCCGACGCTGGTCCGCCATTTTTTTCAGGAGGAAGTCGAAAGACTTGGTGCGGATGACCTGGGCAAACTGGGTTCGGTAGTTCTGCAAGATGCTGACCCCGTCCACGATGACGTCGTGGAGAACCCACCCCTGAGAAGCCCGGTGCAGGAGATACGTCACCGGGATTCGTTCATTGGTGCGGACGATGGCGGTGTCCACCTGGGCTTTGTCGCCTTGCAGGCGTTCCTGGCCGTACTGGATGTTCTCCTTCTTCAAGAAGTTGAGGACCAGGCGGGTATAAGAGTCCTGGAAGAGGAAGCTGAAGGTGCGGGTAAATTCCTGCTGCTGGCCGCTACTGAGACCCCCGTAGGTGTCGCCCAGGGAATCCTTGGCCATCATGGGAAAATCGAAGCTCTGCCCGATAATCTGGTGGATGGCCCGGGCCCGGGCCTGATCGGCCAGGGCCGGGTCGTTTTGGATGGCCATGACTTTTTCCAGGATGGACCGGACGTAATCCGTGGGGGTGGCCGCCCGGGCGGGCAGGAGCCAGGTTGAGGAGGCCAACAGGGCCAGGCTAATTGTCCAAAGCAGTTTTTTCATCGCTTTTCTTCCTTATCAAGTGGTAGAACCAGCGTCCCAGAGTCAGGTAAGGCTGGAAAGCGGGTTGACGCCCGTAGCTTCTTTCCATCAGCCGGAGGAAAGCCGGCAGGATGCTCAGGGAAGCCAGAAGAACGCTGAGGCTGCCGACGGTGGCCAGGAGCCCCAGGCTAAAGGTGCCCTGATGTCCGGAAACCATCAGGCTGCCAAAGCCGAGGGTGGTGGTCAGGGCCGCCAGGGCCACGCCTTTGGCGGTGCTGGCCGGCAGGGTGATGGCCCGGGCTGATTCCTCCACCCGCCATCGGGCCAGGATGATGATGCCGAATTCGATGCCCTCCCCCAGGATCAACGGCACAAAAAGGACGTTGGCCTGGTTGAAGGGAAGCTTCAGCAGCCACATGAGGGTGACGGTCAGGCTGGTGCCCACCACCAGGGGGATCAGGGCCAGCATGGCCATTTTGAGGCTGCGGAACAAGAGGACCAGCAGGACGGTAATGGACAACAGGGCCATGCCCGCGGCCCACAGGATGGAATTGCGGAACCCGAGGGTGAAGGTATAGAGGAGCACCGGGTCGCCCCCGGAGTTGGGGTCCACCTTCCAGAGGCTCTTGACGAACCGTTCCAGGGGGCCGAAATTCCAGGTATCTTCGGACGGGAAGACCCGGATGAGGTAGGCGCCCTCCGGGCTGACAAAGCGCTGCCGCACCGACCGGGGCAAGTCCTCCAGGGTGGGAGGGGGCGCGGTCAGCCCGTCGTTCACATAGCCCCGGAACAGGTCCCAGGTGTCGGTCAGATCCGAGAAAAAATACCGGCCATATTCCTCCAGATGCCGGGCGGTTAACGGCGCGTCGGCCTGGAGCCGGGGAATAATCGTATTAATGAGCCGGTGGGTCTCTTCCACCTGCTTCTTGGCGGCCGCCTGCTCCTGATCGAGATTTTTGGCGGCCTCCGCCATTTTAAAATTGATCCGGCTCAGGATCGCCACCAGCTCCTGAGGGTCAGAAGGTCCGGCGGGCGCCCGGGGAAAGTTGATGGCATTGAGGGTGGGCTGGATCCCCTGGAGGATTCGACGTTTTTCCGTCACCTGGCGGGGCAGAAAGGAGAGGACCGACTCCACATGGGAGACCGTGGGCAGGTCTTTCAGGGCCTCGGTCCGCGCCTTCAGTTCCGGAAGGGAGGCGGTCATCAGGGCCCCATAGGAGGTGGAATATTTGGAATCCTGGATCAGCTTGAATTCCCACACCACCGATTCGGTATGGGGGTTTTGCAGATGCAGGGGGTTCAGATCGAACTTGACTGCCTGGAGGCTGACGGCCCCCAGGGCGGTAATGGCCACTCCCAGGGCCACCACCAGGCGGGGCCGGCGCCAGGCCAGTTGGAGAAAGGGCTTGGGCTGCGGGGCGCAGGCTGCGGCGCCCTCGACGGCGGCGTAGTGTTCCGTGATGATCACTAGGGCCGGCACCAGGAGCAGGGTGGCGGTGAGCATCACCAGGATGCCCATGGCCAGGATCAGCCCCAATTCGGCCAGCCCCTTAAAACCAACAAAAGCCAGGGGGACAAAGGAGATGGTGGCGGCCAGGCCGGCATAAATAATCGCCGGGGCTGACCGTTGAAAGGTGCAGGTCAACACCGTGGCGCTGCCCGGGCCGGCGGCGCGTTCCTCCTCCTCCAGGCGGCAAAACCAGTGGATGCCGTAGTCGATGGTGAGGCCCAGCATGAGAGGCGCGAAGATCAGGGAGAGGAGATTGAGATGGCCCACCACCAGGGTGACCAGCCCGAAGGTCCAACACAGGCCCAGGATTAAGACAAGCCCCTCCGCCAGAGTGCGCCTCAGGCTGCGGAAAAACAGGATCAACAGTCCCATCTGGCCCAGCAGCGACAACCAGGTGGCCAGGGTGATGTCTTGCATGGAACTGGTCATTTCGTCGGCTTCCAGGGCGTCGGGGCCGGTCACCCCCGCCTGCAGGCCGGGGTACCGGGTTTTGACCCGGTCCACTATCTCTCTCAGGAGAGCCAGGTCTTTGCTCCGGGCCGCGTAGCAATCGCCGGCGGGGGTCACCAAAAACATCAGGAACTTGTCATTTTCGGTAAAGAAATAGCCCGCGCCTTCTAACTCGCTCAGTTCCTTGGGGAAAAAACTGCTGAACAACAGTTTTCCGGGTTTTTGGCCCTCCAGGCCGGCCGAAAGTCCCTCCAGGGAGGCGTTCAGCAGGGACAGGTCCGGCAGCTCCACCTTGGTCTCTTCGGTCAGGAAACCGGTAAAGACCTCGCCGATCATCGACCGGGCAATCTGGTTGTTCACCAGTTGATAAAAGGTGGTCAGGCGGGGGTCGGCGGCCAGGTCCGACAACAGGCTTCGCTGCTCCAGGAGACCGTTTTTGATCCGGTCGAGGTCCTTTAAGTCCAGGTACAGCAGGGCCGAGCGCTTGAACCTCTCCGGATCGATATGAAAGAAAATCTCGGGGAAGTGATCCGGATGACGCCTCAACTCGGCGGCCAGGTCATTGGCGAAATTGACGGCCCGCTTGGGCTGGCCGTTCTCCACCACCACCACCATGCCGTCCCGGCCCCCAAAGGCCCGGTCCATCTTTTCGGTCTGCTGGATAAGGCTCTGGTCGCTGGCCACCAGGTCGCTGCGGCTGGTGCGAATCTGCAGATGGGTAAAGGTATACCAGACCGAAACCGCGGCCAGGACCACGGCGATGGCCAGGATAGGCCAGGCGCACACTCTCAAGCCCCGCATTAACGAGACGCAGAAAGATCTCAGGTTTTGGCGCTGAGGCAAAGTTTCCCTCTACCCTCTAAATCGGTTTTTCAGGGGGAAATTTGAATTTTGGATAAAGATAGCGGGTGTGCGTCTATGCTGCCCCGGACCCGAAAAGCCCTGCCCTCCCCCAAGGGCGCTGGCCGGACCGGAACTCCCCCCATTGTTGTGGTATTCCTTAATATTTTCTGCCCAGGGATTGAATAAAGTCAAGGAAAATCTTGGTATTTGGTGGACTATGGGGTATTCTTTGGAAAAAATCCATTCATGAGCAGAAAAAAGACCGACCATGGCCGGGGCACGGCCCTGGCCGAGGGTCCCGGTCCCGCCGGCTTCCGGGTCAAAGGACGCCTCTGGCTGGAGAAAAACGGGGAGACCTTTTTGAGTTGGGGTCGGGTGGTCCTGCTGGAACGCATCCGGGACCTGGGCTCCATTGCGGCCGCGGCCCGTTCCATGGACATGGCCTATAGTCATGCCTGGACCCTGGTTTCTGAGATGAACCGCCTGGCGGGGGAGGAACTGGTGGCCCGCACCTTCGGGGGGCGTCACGGCGGCCGGGCCTGGCTCACCCCCGCAGGGGAGGAGGCCGTGGCCTCGTTCTGGCGCCTGGTGGACAATTTTCAAGAGTGGCTTCAGACCCGATAAGGATGCAAAGGCCGGGGCGGGCCGACGCACCCCAGGGACGTTCAGGTGAGTTACATCGGGGTCAGTGAGGGAAAATTTTTTTTGGAATGCGTTATTTTTATAAGAAAATAACCCTTGGCCGCAAGATTTTCGGCTTTCCGGAGTAAAGGGATGAACAAAAAATTTTTGGCACTGATGGGGGCGCTTTTGGTGCTGGCGTCCCTGAGGACGGCCGGGGCGGCGGCCCCTTATGACGGGGTGTACGGCAGCGGCCCGGAGAAATTCACCCTGGCCACCGGCAGCCCTGGGGAGTTGGGCCTGTTGAAGGTCCTGGGGGAGGCCTTCAATCAAGTCCTGCAGGGCCAAACCACTCTGCAATGGATTAAGGCCGGTTCGGGAAAATCCCTGCAACTGCTGCGCGACAAAAAAGTGGATATGGTCATGGTGCACGCGCCGGTGGCGGAAAAAAAGGCGGTTCAGCAAGGCTGGGCCACCGGGCGCACCCTCATCGGCGCCAACGAGTTTTACCTGGTCGGTCCTGCAGATGATCCGGCCAAAATTGCCGCAGCCGAGAACGGGGCGGACGCCTATCGCCGCATCGCCGCGGCCTGGGCCAGGTTCTTTTCCCGGGGGGACAATTCCGGCACCCACAAGAAAGAAATGTCCATCTGGAAGATGGCCGGCATCAAGCCCGAGGGCGCCTGGTACATCGTCACCAAAGATTTTATGAAGGCCACCCTCAAGCGGGCCGATCAGGAAAAGGGCTACTTCATGGTGGACAGCAGCACCTGGGTGGCCAAGAAAAAGGAGATGGAGCATCTTAAGGTCCTGTACCGCGGGGACAAGATGCTGGTCAACACCTATAACGCCTTGGGGCAGCCGGCCGGGGCCATCCCGGGAGCGGCCCTGGCGGCCAGATTCATCGCGTTTGTTGCGTCCCCCCAGGGCCAGCAGATCATCAGGGATTACGGCAAAGACCGCTACGGCGAGGGGCTCTATCAAGACGCGGCCTACGCCCGACAGTATGAGGATTAAGACCTTTTACCGTGAAGAGGAGCGCGTCAATCGGCGTCGGCTCCTGAAGGGGAGGACAGAGGATGAGAAAATTCGGTTTAGCAATATTGCTGGGCATCATGGCGGCGGCCGCCGTCTCGGCCGGGACCGCCGCCGCGGAAACCCGGATCAAATGCGCCTCCACCACCAGCACCCAAAATTCCGGGTTATTTGATTATCTGCTGCCTATCTTTGAGAAAAAGACCGGTATCAAGGTGGACGTGGTGGCCGTGGGCACCGGGGCCGCCCTGGCCCTGGGCCGGCGGGGGGACGCCGATGTCGTCCTGGTCCACGCCAGGGACCAGGAGCTAAAAGCGGTGGCGGAGGGTTATTTTGTCAACCGCCACGACCTCATGTATAATGATTTTATCATCATCGGTCCCTCCAATGATCCGGCCCCCCTCAAGGGCCTGAAATCCGCGTCGGAGGGCTTGCAAAAAATCGCCGCCAGCAAGTCCCCCTTTGTCTCCCGGGGGGATAAATCCGGCACCCATACCAAGGAACTGGTCATCTGGAACAAGGCGGGGATAGACCCCAAGGGCCAGAAATGGTATATGGAAGTGGGGCAGGGCATGGCCAAGACCCAGCGCCTCGCCAATGAAAAGCGGGCCTATACCCTCACTGACCGGGGCACCTGGCTGGCCTGCAAGGACAAGGACAGGCTGGAGATGGCGTTGGTTCTGGAGAACGACCCCATCCTGTTCAATCAGTACGGGGTGATGGCGGTCAATCCCGCCAAACATAAGCAGGTGAAACATCAGGAGGCCATGGCCTTCATCACCTGGCTGATTTCCCCGGAAGGCCAGCAGGCCATCGGCGACTTTAAAGACAAACAGGGAAACAAACTCTTCATTCCCAACGCCAAATAATTCGCTGCCTGGGCAGGCTTCGGGCCGGCAGCCTTGGCCTGCCCTCCATATCCTTATGGAATCCATCCTCAACGGGTTTATCGGAGCCGGGAGGCTCATCCTCACCTTCAACCCCGAGCTCTTGGGGATCATTCTGCTTTCGGTGCAGGTCTCGGGATCGGCCCTGGTGATCGCCGCGCTCCTGGGTCTGCCCCTGGGCGCGGCCCTGGCCTGGGGCCGGGTGCCCCTGCGGGGTCTGATCCTCAGCCTGATGAACACCGGCATGGGGCTGCCGCCGGTGGTGGCCGGGCTCTTGCTCTATCTCTTCCTGTCCCGGAGCGGACCCCTGGGGGGTCTGGGCCTGTTGTATACCCCCACCGCCATGGTCATGGTCCAGGCTATCCTGGTGTGGCCCATTGTAGTGTCCCTCTCCCATGCCGCCATCGTCAGGGTGGACCCGGTGATCCGGCAGGCGGCCGTCACCCTGGGAGCCACGCCCTTCCAGGCGGTCATCACCGTCATCCGGGAGGCCGGCTACGGCATTATGGCGGGGGTTATGGCGGGCCTGGGCCGGGCGATGGCCGAAGTGGGGGCGGTGATTATCGTGGGCGGGAACATCGCCGGCTATACCCGGGTCATGACCACCACCATCGCCCTGGAGACGGATAAAGGCGATTTCGAACTGGCCATCGCCCTGGGAATAATTCTTTTGCTCATCTCCTTCGGCATCAACCTCGGTCTCCGGTTCTGCCAGCGGGCCGGCCGGGTCCGGTCCGGGATCATTCTATGGGATTAACGCTGGAAGTTGACCGTATTTCCAAGAGATATAACGGCCAGGCCGTGTTGCGGGAGTGCTCTTTCCGGTTCGGCTCCGGCCGGACCTACGCCTTGCAGGGTCCCAACGGCGTCGGCAAATCCACCTTCTTTCGGATCGCCGCTCTCCTGGAGCCCCCGGACGCCGGGGAAGTGCGCTATGAGGATAACGGCGTCGCACTCCCCCCTGACCTCCATCTGCGGCGGCGGATCACCTTGCTTCTGCCCCGCACCGGGGTCTTCAACACCTCGGTGTTCAACAATGTGGCCTATGGGTTGAAGATCCGGGGCCGGCCCGCCCCGGAGGTGGAGCGCCGGGTAAATGAGGTCTTGGACCGGGTGGGTCTGGGCCACAAGCGGCGGCAAAACGGCCTGGACCTCTCCAGCGGCGAGACCAAACGCCTGGGGCTGGCCCGGGCCCTGATTATCGACCCCGAGGTCCTGCTGTTGGATGAACCTACTGCCAATCTGGACCCGGAAAATGCCGAAATCATTGAGCAAATAATTTTAAACCGGAAAACCTCGGCAGAGAGCGCCATAATCGTCGTGACCCACGACCTGGCCCAGGCCCGCCGGCTGGGGGATGACCTGCTGGTTATGGCTGATGGCCGGATTGTCCCCCTTTAAACTCATGGGTCAAATATATATCGGGGGCTTTTGCGGCGCCAGGTTTTAGCGGGAAAAACCTTGTTCAAATCCCCCCACATCGGAATAAAGGGTGGAGCAGGGGCCCAGGCCTGCTAAAATATCGGCGGCAGCCTGATATCTTTTTGGGCGCAGCCGGGGGCGCGTCCCCCAAGGGCGGACAC
>Ga0172375_10006532_pt1 | contig 16320 bp, 14 predicted proteins | sample LakKiv1m_FD_114537 | JGI IMG/M metagenome (GOLD analysis project Ga0172375, IMG submission 114537) | Freshwater microbial communities from Kabuno Bay, South-Kivu, Congo - kab_092012_11.1m | ecosystem: Environmental > Aquatic > Freshwater > Lake | place: Democratic Republic of the Congo...
ATCCTTTCTTTCTTACAGACTTGCAGCCTAATTATATTATGACAATCATCATATATGAAATATGTCATAAAGGAAAAAATATTAAATATATCGCACCCGCTTTATAAAAGGGATTTCTTCGACAGGCAGGAGATACTGTTATTATTGAAAAAGCCGGTGAAATAATTCCCAAAATTGTATCGGTCGATTTATCATTTCGAAATACCAATTCACAAGTCTTGCACTTTGTTGAAAATTGCCCTGTTTGTAGCACTAAACTTGTAAAAAATGAAGATGAAGCAGGTTATTTTTGTCCAAATAATAATTGCCCAACACAACTTAAAGCAAAAATTGAGCACTTTGTTTCTAGAAAAGCTATGAACATTGATGGTTTGGGCGAAGAAACTATCGAAATGCTTTTTGAGCAAGGCATTATCAGAAATGTGAGCGATATTTATAACATTAAAAAAGAACAGTTAGTTAATTTAGAAAGATTAGGCGAAAAATCTGCAGAAAATATTATTAAAGGAATTGAAGCATCAAAGCAAATACCTTTTGAAAAAGTACTTTATGCAATAGGAATAAGGTTTGTAGGTGAGACTGTTGCAAAAAAAATTGCTTTTAAATTAAAAAAAATAGAGAATGTTGAAAATGCTGATTTAAACGAACTTACAAACATCGATGAAATAGGTGATAAAATTGCAACTAGCATTATTGAATATTTTAATAATGAAGAAAACAAAAATTTAATAAAAAAATTAAAACTTGCCGGCTTAAAATTTGAAATTAATAGTAATTTAAATAAAGAATACCCAAACTTACTCGAAAACAAAAGCATTGTAGTTACCGGTAGTTACGAAAAACCAATTGATAGAAAAAAGCTTGAAGAGCTTGTAAATTTGTATCATGGAAAACTTGTAAAATCGGTTTCAAAAAACACTGCATTTATTGTTGCTGGCGAAAAACCAGGTCAAGATAAAATTGATAAAGCAACAAAACATAATATTAAAATAATAAGCAAAGCCGAATTTCTCAAAATAATAAATTTAACAGAATAGAAAATATGAATATTTTTGAAGCTCAAAATGTAGTAAAACAATATTCCGGAACTAGGGCACTCGACGATGTTTCGTTTGAAATAAAACAAGGGTGTGTTTTTGGATTATTGGGTCCAAATGGTGCAGGTAAAACTACTTTTATAAGAATTATGAATCAAATTACAGCACCCGACTCTGGAAATTTATTATATAAAGGTGAGCCGTTAAAACCTCGACACATCTACGATTTTGGCTACTTGCCGGAAGAAAGAGGACTTTATAAAAAAATGAAAGTAGGTGAACAAGTTCTTTATTTAGCTCAGTTAAGAGGATTGTCGCGTCAAGAAAGTTTAAAGAAATTAAAATATTGGTTCGAGAAATTCGAAATTCAAAATTGGTGGGACAAAAAAGCCGAAGAACTTTCGAAAGGAATGCAACAAAAAATACAGTTTATTATTTCGGTTTTGCATGAGCCCAAATTACTAATATTTGACGAGCCATTTAGTGGTTTTGACCCTATTAACGTAAATATTCTAAAACAAGAAATCTTAAAAATGAAAGAAAATGGGGCAACCATAATTTTATCAACTCACAATATGGCTTCGGTTGAGGAATTGTGTGATGAAATAGTTTTAATTAATAAATCGAAAACCATTTTATATGGAACCGTAAATGATATTAAAAAAACATATAAAAATAATACCTACTCAGTTGTTTTTTCAGGGTTTGTAAACTTAATTGAGGCATCGTTAAGGCATCAGTATCAAATTGTTTTGCACGAGGAAAAAAACGGACTTCACTATTTACAATTTAAAATTCTTGATAATAGTGTTACCACAAATATGCTACTTAACGCTCTTTTAAGTGTAGGAAATATTATTTCTTTTAACGAAATTTTACCAACTATGAATGATGTTTTTATTAAAGCAGTTGAACAAAATGTTATAACAAATAATTAATTATGAGAAAAATATTAATAATAATAAAACGCGAATATTTAACAAGAGTAAAAAAACGCTCATTTATAATAATGTCAATATTAGGACCTATTTTAATGGCGGCGTTATTTGTCGGTCCGGCATGGTTATCAAATGTTGAAGATAGCGAGATGAAAATTATAGCTGTGGTAGATAGCTCAAAAATTTTTACAAATTCGCTACCCGAAACCGATTTAATTAAATTTGAGTATATCAAAAACAGAAGTATTACAAATATTGAAAACAGCTTAAAAAACGAGAAGTATTATGCAATGCTATATATTCCTCCTACAGTATTATCGTCACCCAATGTTGTTTTAACATCGTGCAAACAACCTAGTATGGCAGTTCGAATGCACATATCAAATTCGCTTAAACGCGACATTGAAAGTTTAAAGCTACTTAAAAGCAATATTGACCCAACGGTTATAAAATCAATAGAAACCAACGTAAATGTAAACATTACTAAAATTAATAAAGACGGAACTCGTGAAAGTAAATCAGCCGATTTGCAAATGATATTGGGGATTGTAGGCGGAATGTTAATTTATATTTTTATTTTTATGTATGGTGCTCAAGTTATGCGAGGTGTTATTGAAGAAAAAACTAGCCGAATAATCGAAATAATCATTTCATCGGTAAAACCTTTTCAATTAATGTTTGGCAAAATTGTAGGTATTGCCTTAGTTGGTCTTACTCAATTTATACTTTGGGTTGTACTTACAATGATTATTGTTACATCAGTAAAATCATTTTTATTGCCAGAAGTAAATTCTTATAACAATTTGCAAACCCAAAGTATAATGGATAAAGGTAACACAGTAGATAAAAGTAATGAAAGCAACAATATTCAATATAGCGATGTAAATGCAGTTTTCGACACCATTAACACAATTAATTTCCCTGTTGTTATTGGCTCTTTTATTTTTTTCTTTCTTGTTGGGTATTTGTTATATAGTGCTATGTTTGCAGCAATTGGCTCGGCTGTTGACAGTGAAGCCGATACCCAGCAATTTATGATGCCTGTTACTATTCCACTTATTTTGTCAGTTGTGTTAATTGGAAATGTGGTTGGAAATCCAGAAGGTCCAATAGCATTCTGGTTTTCGATAATACCGTTTACTTCACCGGTAGTAATGATGATGAGAATACCATTTGGTGTACCTTGGACTGAAGTAGTTTTGTCGGTTACTATATTAGTAGCTTCGTTTATTTTTATGACTTGGATGGCAGGTAAAATTTACCGAACAGGAATTTTAATGTATGGCAAAAAAATTAATTATAAAGAACTTTACAAATGGCTTCGATATAAGAATTATTAAACAATGAGAGTTGCCGTAATTGATTTAGGAACAAATACTTTTAACTTGCTAATTTGCGATGTAGTTAATAATAATTTAGTAGAAATTATTCGTGAAAAAAGAGCTGTTAAATTAGGGCAAAATGGTATAACAAATAACATAATAAATGAAAGTGGAATAAATAGAGGACTTGAAGCTATTAAAGATTATCGAGGAATTATAGATGTTAACAATGTGCACAAAATTGTTGCAGTAGCAACATCTGCAATAAGAACAACTACCAATGGGAAAGCGTTTGTGAATAAACTAAACCATGATTTTAATTTAAATATTGAAATTATAGACGGTAACAAAGAAGCAGAATTTATTTATTTCGGAATTAAAAATGCATTAAAATTAAATAACGAAAATGTATTAATGCTCGACATTGGTGGGGGTAGCAATGAATTTATTATTGGAAATAAAAATGAAATTTTATGGAAAAAAAGCTTCATGCTCGGCATTGCCCGATTAATAGAAAAGTTTAACCCATCTGACCCTATTAAAGAAAGTGAGATACATTCAATAACAAATTACATAAAAGATTCGCTTAGCGACTTGTTTTTAGCTTTAAACGGACATGCAATTACTAAATTAATCGGTTCGTCGGGTACATTTGATTCAATTTGTAACATATTGTATTATAATGATAATAAATGCTTTATCGAAAACAAACAAAAAAATTTTAAATTTGAAAACAACAAATTGTATGATTTACTAAACAAAATAATTTATTCAACTTACTCTGAACGAATTAATATAAAGGGAATTGACTTGATGAGAATTGAAATGCTTCCGTTAGCTTGTTTATTTATTAAAGTTGTTCTCGATAATGTTAAGCCCTTAGAAGTGTTTCAGTCGTCGTATTCGATTAAAGAAGGAATAATTTATTACAACTTAAGCAACAAGTTATTTAATTAAATAATCATTGTATTTTTCTTTAATAAAATTGCCCAGTTCGTTTTCAAATCTAACAAATTTTAATTGAAAAAATGCCAGATAAATTACTAACGGAATTAGTATTCCTAATAAAATAAAACTTAATGCAAATATCACTCTACCTGTAATTGTAGGGAAGTTTCCTTCAACGATAATTTTATTTTTTTTGATGATTACATTTGCTCCAATCTTATTATTTTTTGAAGCCATTATTACATTATTCTTATAATCTTCGAATTTGTAATTATTAAATTTTGTAATTAATGATTCTTTTATTTCATTATATGATATTGATTTATCTTTTATTTTTATTTTCATTTTTTCTTTTTAATAAATTGCTGAATTTGAATATTTAAAATAGCAGCTGAAAATTAAATTTCATTATTATAATTTGTATTATATTCTAACGCCAATAACAAGCTGGTCGTCAACTTGGAACAAATCTCCACGCCATTCTTCAATAGTTTTATCCATAATAATCATTTGTTCTTGCATAGTGTTATTTTGAATACTAATAAGCAATTCTTTTAATTTTTTGTACATAAATTTTTTCCCTTTTGGACCACCAAACTGGTCGGCATAACCGTCGGAGAAAATATAAAAAGTATCGTTTTTTTCTAACTTAACTACATTATTAGTAAATGGCTGTTTAAAATCGTAAACGCCAATGGGCATTTTATCGGCTTTTGTTTCTAAAACTTCTCCATTTCTAATCAAATAAAGTGGATTATTTGCTCCGGCAAATTGCAGTTCGAGTAAATTTAAATCGAGAATACACAATGCCATATCCATGCCGTCTTTTGTTTGACCTTCGTTTTCGCCACCTGCCTGGTTTAGTGCATTAATTACCGATTCTCTAAGCATATCGAGTATTACATTTGCACTTACATTTTCAATTTTATTAATAATTTCTTTTAAGAACGAAACCCCAAGCAAACTCATAAAAGCCCCTGGTACACCGTGACCGGTACAATCGGCAGCGGCAATAATCGTTTTATTATCTTTTTGTGCCATCCAGTAATAATCGCCACTAACAATATCGCGAGGTTTGTTGTAAATAAAAAAGTTATTAGGCAATATTTCAGAAATGAATTTTTTCGGCGGTAACACAGCGGTCTGAATTCTTCGTGCATAAATAATACTTGCCATTATTTCTTCCTTTTGTTGAGCAATTTCATCTCTTTGCTTTATTGCAGCATCTTTCTGAATTTCAATTTCATCTTTTTGAGTTTCAATTTCATCTCGCTGTGCAGTAATTTCTTCCTTTTGTTGCCTAATTTCTTCATTTTGTTCCATTATCTCAATGTTCTTTTCGTGAAGAATTTTATTGGCTTGTTTTTTTACTTTGTATGCTCTGTAAATAAAATATCCCATTACTGTAATTAGCAATATTATTGCAATAAAGAGGTACAGAATTAATTGCTGCATTTCAATTTTTGCAAGTTGTTCGTTTAATACCTTTTTTTGCTCTTTAATTTTCGTTTCTTGTTCGTTTATTGAATTTTGCTGGCTTTCTAATATTTTCGATTTTTCTTCTATTTCTTTATTTTTCGCAATCAGTTCTTCTTCTTTTTTATTTAGTTCTTGTAATTTTAATTTCAGCAATTGCTTTTGAACTCCCACTTGTTTTAATAACGTATTAAGCGAAGCTTTTTGTTTTTCAATTTGAGAAATTTGTTCGCTAATTTCTGCACGTTGTTTATTTATTTTATCTTCCTGCTCGGCAATTTCTTTTTTCTGTTTTTCAATTTGTGCATTTTGAGCTTCAACTATTTCTTTTTCTTTTTGAAGTTGTACATCTGTTTGCTTATATAATTTTTCCCAATCTGCTTTGGTTTTTACCGAACCTGCTACAAATAGTTCATTCAGAACAAAGCCATCGTCTTTAAGTTTTTGGTCATTTAATTCATATCTTCTAACATTATTTACAACAATATAGTTTATCATTGATTTGTGAAACGGGTAATTTTCGGTTATTAATAAAGTGTGTTTCCATTCAATTTTTTTTAATATTTTGTCGATATCAAAGCCGTTTTCATTATTTGTAAATAAAACAGTGCAATTTGTTATATTTTCTATTTCAACATATCTTAAAACATTAATTGGTTTATTATGTAATAATTTTTGTGTTAAAATAATGTTTTTTAGCTCCGATTCGAGTTGATTGCTTGGGTCTAAAACTGCAATTTTAAATGTATCAATATCTTTTTCGTTTGGCCATGTTACATATTTTGAAATTGCGATAATTGCTTCGGCTCTTTTTTTATTGTCGAAATTTTGTTGAGCATGCAATACCGAAGCAGTAAGCATTAAAATAATTAATAAATATTTCACTTTTATATATTTTAATATTCGAAATTAGTAAATTATTTATTTATAATATCATTTTCTGAATTTTTTATTAAATCACCATTTTCGTCAAATTCTAAGTATGAAATTATTCTCCCATTGTTATAATTACCTTCAAAATGCTTATTGCCGTTTCTGTACCAAATGTAATATTTCCCTTGTTCTTTGCCGTTGTCAAAGTTGTATTCACTTTCTTTTTGACCATTGTCGTAGTAATTAATTTCGGTTCCGTCTTTTACTCCAAAAATGTAATTTCGTTCGGTAATTTTTTGCCCAAATTCATTATAATAAATCCAAATTCCGTTTTCTTTACCATTTTTTAAATCACCTTCGCGTATTTTTATTCCGGTTTCTGTCCAGTAAACCCAGTGTCCACAAGTTATTCCATCACAGTAGTATCCACAAGCTTTTTTAAAACCATTTTCGTAATACCATGTCCATTTCCCGGTTTCAACGCCATTTATATATTCACCATCTGAATCAAATATGCCTTTTTTGTTATAAAAAAATGCTTTCCCATTTTCTATCCCATCAACAATATTTTTTTTAAATTCTATTACTCCGCTTTCATTTTTAAATACCATTACGCCAGTAAAAGGTTCTTTATTTTTTTTATAACAAATTAAATAATCGTCTTTTTCGAACAAATATTTATAATCAACTTCTTGTGAAAAAGAATAATTTACAATTATTATAACAAATAACAATATGTTAAATATTTTCATTATAAAATTTGCAAATGTTAGTTAATCCGCAATTGTTACATAAAGGTTTTCTGGCTTTGCAAACGTATCTGCCGTGTAATATTAGCCAATGATGTGCATCGTGTAACAAATTTTTTGGAAAATATTTTGTGAGTTGTATTTCTGCATCTATCGGTCGTTTGGCATTCGTTGTTAAGCCAATTCTTCCCGAAACTCTAAAGACATGCGTGTCAACAGCTATAACAGGCTTATTAAAAACTATTGATGCTACTACATTAGCTGTTTTACGTCCTACACCCGGCAATTCCTGAAGCTTGTTTATATCATATGGTAAATTTCCTTTATATTTTTCAAAAACAATTTTTGACATTTTTGAGATATTGTGTGCTTTGTTATTTGGAAATGTACAACTTCTAATTAAATTATAAATTTCTGTTTCAGTTGCTTTTGACATTGATTTTGCATCGCTGTATTTTTTAAAAAGAATTGGGGTAACAATATTTACTCTTTTATCTGTGCATTGCGCCGAAAGTATTACTGCCACTAATAATTGAAAAGGGGAACTGTACCCTAACTCAGTTTTTGGTGAAGGCATATTTTTTTTAAAATACTTTATAACAATATTAAAAAGCTCTTTTTTTGTCATTATAAAAATATGCTCGAAATTAATTTTTTAATTTATAAATTGAAAATTTTGTAGCTATCTTTGAAAAAAAAAATGTACGGATTGATTGGTAAAAAACTTCAACATTCATTTTCAAAAAAAATTTTTGACGAACATTTTAAAAATACTTTCAATTTTAAATTAATAGAACTCGATTCTATTTCTGAATTGCCCAAATTTATTGAGTTACATGAAAATTTAAAAGGATTTAGCGTTACTATTCCTTACAAAACTGATATAATTAAGTATTTATCGTATATTGAACCCAAAGCAAAAAAAATAAATGCCGTTAATACTGTTAAAATAATACGAGAAAATAACACTATTAAATTAAATGGTTACAATACTGATGTAGATGGTTTCTTAGATGCATATTCAAGCTTGTTTCCTAAAAATTCTCAATATGCTTTAGTCTTAGGTTCGGGTGGTGCATCAAAAGCGGTTTGCTATGCATTAAATTCATTAGGAATTAAAACTCTTATTGCAACTCGTAACAATACTCACAATAATAATATAAACTATTCTGAAATTGATCAAAAGATAATTTCAGAGTGTAAAATTATAGTAAATGCAACGCCACTTGGCATGTTTCCAAACGTGCAAGGGTACCCGAATATAAATTATTCATTTTTAACGTCTCAACATTTAGCCATTGATTTGACTTACAACCCCGAAATAACTGCTTTTATGCAAAAATCACAAGAATTTAAAGCAAATGTAATAAATGGTTATAAAATGTTAGAACAACAAGCAGAATATGCTTGGAAAATATGGAATATTTAAATTGTTGTTTTATTTAAAAATGTTTTATAATATTTGTTTAAAATACAATTAAATTATTAATATTGTAAGTTAAAATTTTAAAGATGCTAAATAGTACAATGATTCAGAATACCCCAATAAATTATGAAACAGTAAATAAAGTTGTAGCAGAAAGCGGTATTAAAAACATTAGCATTTCTACAATTCGCGAGGTTGTTAAGATGGTTAATGAGATAGAACGAATTTCTGGCAAAAAATTTATTCGCATGGAAATGGGAGTTCCGGGTATTGATCCTCCAAAAATTGGTGTTGAAGCCGAAATACAAGCGCTTCAAAGAGGAGTTGCTTCAAAATACCCAATGATTGATGGTGTTACAGAACTAAAAAATGAGTTTTCGAGATTTATCAAATTATTTGTAAACATCGATATTAAACCGGAACATTGCATTCCTACAGTCGGCTCTATGCAAGCATCATTTGCTGCATTTATGCTAATTAGCAAGTTTCATAAACAACAAAATACAACATTATTTATCGACCCTGGTTTCCCTGTCCAAAAACAACAACATCATGCATTAGGCGTACCTTATGAAGCATTTGATATTTATAATTACAGAGGTAAAAAATTAAAAGACAAAATTGAAAGTTATTTATCTAAAGGAAATATATCATCAATAATTTATTCGAGCCCAAATAACCCTTCATGGGTTTGTTTAAATAACGAAGAATTAAAAATTATTGGCGAATTAGCAACAAAGTATAATGTTATTGTTATTGAAGATTTGGCTTATTTTGCAATGGATTTCAGACAAAATTATTCCGTTCCCGGTGTTGAGCCATATCAGCCGTCAGTAGCAAATTATACCGATAATTATCTTTTACTTGTTTCCGGTTCAAAAGCTTTTAGCTATGCCGGTCAACGAATAGGTATGATGGCAATATCAAATGCATTGTTTTATAAAGAAAGTCCCGATTTGTTTGAGTACTTTAGGTCAAATAAATTTGGCTATGCAATGATATATAGGGCATTATATTCTCTTTCGTCAGGTACTGCACACTCTGCTCAATATGCATTTGCTGCTATGCTTAAAGCTGCTAATGAAGGTACCTTTAACTTTGTAAACGATGTTAAAGAATACGGTAAAAGAGCCAAAATAATGAAAAAAATATTTACCGAAAATGGTTTTAATATTGTTTATCGTAATGACGATGAAAAACCAATTGCAGATGGATTTTATTTTACTTTTTCGTACCCTGGTTTCGATAGCTCGGGCTTAATTGTTGAACTCATGTATTATGGCATTAGTGCAATTTCATTGGTAATTACAGGTAGTGCTCATTCAGAAGGACTACGTGCATGTGTGTCGCAAATTAGCATGAACGATATGCCAATACTTGAAGAAAGGTTGCAACAGTTTAACAGAGACCATTCTAAATAGCATAGTGCTTGTTTAAAATGTTATAACATCATTTATTAATATGCAAAATCGATGGCTGCCTATTACCAAAAAAGAAACAGAACAGCTAAAATGGGAATATGTAGATGTTATTATAATTACCGGAGATGCCTATATTGACCATCCTTCGTTTGGCGCTGCAGTCATAGGTAGAATTATAGAACGTGAGGGTTTAAAGGTTGCTATAATTCCGCAACCGCAATGGAAAGACGATTTACGTGATTTTAAAAAATTTGGTAAACCACGTTTGTTTTTTGCAATTACATCAGGCAACATGGACAGTATGGTAAACCATTACACAGCTCATAAACGAAAACGCTCTGATGATGCATACACTCCCGGCGGTGGTGCAGGTTTTAGACCCGATTACGCTGTAAAAGTTTATTCAAATATTGTTAAAAAACTTTATCCCGATTCGTTTGTAGTTATTGGTGGAATTGAAGCTTCGTTACGAAGATTAGTTCATTACGATTATTGGTCCGATAAACTTTTACCCTCTATATTAATCGAAAGTAATGCCGATTTACTTGTTTATGGAATGGCTGAAAAGCCAATAATCGAAATTGCAAGAAGTTTAAAAAGTTATAATAATTTTAATTTGTTATATAAAATTAAGCAAACTGCTTATGTAACAAACAACATTAAAGATATTAAAGAATACAAATTATTGCCTTCTTATGACGAATGTTGTAACAATAAACAATTATTTGCAGAATCATTTAAAATCTCTGAAATCGAAAGCAATTCGTATCAAGCGAACATTTTAATACAACCACATTCTGATAAATTTGTAGTTGTTAATCAACACTATTCGCATGTTACAACAGAAGAACTTGATGATTTTTATAATTTGCCATATACTCGATTGCCTCATCCAAAATATTTAAAAAGAGGTTCGATAAGTGCATTTGAAATGATTAAAGATTCTGTAACAATACACCGTGGTTGCTTTGGTGGGTGTGCTTTTTGCTCAATTGCAATTCATCAAGGTAAATTTATTTCAAGTCGCTCCGAAGAATCTATTATTGATGAAGTAAAGCAAATAGTAAAAACAGATGGTTTTAAGGGCTATATCACCGATTTAGGAGGACCATCGGCTAATATGTACAAACTTGCCGGTTCAAATTTTAATATATGCAAATTATGCAAACGCACATCTTGCATTTTTCCAAATATTTGTAACAATCTAAATACTAATCATCTCGATTTAATTAATTTATACAAAAAAGTCAGAACAATTTCAGGTATTAAAAAAGTATCGATAGGAAGTGGAATTAGATACGATTTAATTTTTTCTGAAAAATCGAACTTTAAAGATGTTAATTTAAAATACTTTAACGAATTAATAAAATATCACGTTTCAGGTAGGTTAAAAGTAGCTCCTGAGCATTCTTCCGACAGGGTTTTAAGATTTATGCGAAAACCATCTTATAAATATTTTATTGAAATGAAAAAATACTTTGCTCAGGTAAACAAAGAAAATAACCTTAATCAGCAACTTATTCCTTATTTTATATCGAGTCACCCTGGTTGTAAATGTGAAGACATGGCAGATTTAGCAATAGCAAATAAAAACACTCTAACTCAACCCGAACAGGTTCAGGATTTTACACCAACTCCAATGACTTTGGCTTCTGTAATGTATTACACAGGTTTCGACCCATATACTAACGAAAAAGTTTTTGTTTCAAAATCAATTGATGATAAAAAACTTCAAAAAAGCTTTTTCTTTTATTATAAAAACGAGTACAAATCAATTATTGTAAAGACTTTATTAAAGCTAAACAGAAAAGATTTGTTACTTAAAATGGGATTAAAAAAATAGTTATAAAAACTTAAAAAATTGAGAAATTTTATTCATTAATAATATATTTTTGAAAATTAAAAATGAGATATCTATTTATTATAATATCAGTATTGCTTTTATATAGTTGCAATACTCCTTCTTCTACTACTAGTGTTGAAAATACTGCTGAAGACACAATAAAACCGGTAGGAATAAAAAGGGGAGAAATAAATGTATTGTCGGCAACTAATGATAAATCATGTAGTTATGCTTTGTTTGTGCCTACTGATACCTTAAAGAAATATCCTTTAATTGTTATTTTCGACCCTCATGCTGCCGGAAATCATGCTGCTTCGCAATATAAAGATTTGGCTAATAAGTATAATGTTATATTGGCTGCATCAAACAATATTCAAAACGGAATGGAACCCGAAAGATTTTCATACTATGCAAATACTATTATTGATGATGTTATGAATCTTACAAAAGTAGATTCTAATTTTGTCTATTTAATGGGGTTTAGCGGTGGTGCACGTGTCGCCTCTTTTTTGGCACAACAACAAAATGTTTTTAAAGGTTTAATAGGGTGTGGGGCAGGTTTAAACGATTTGGCCGAAATAAAAACTACAAATTTTTTATATGTTGGATTTGCCGGTTACAACGATTTTAATTTTTTAGAATTAAACAAATCTGAGAATATTTTACGACATACTTATTTTAAAACCAACTTTAAATATTTCGAAGGTAAACACGAATGGCCTCCCGATTCGGTTATGGAATACGCATTTGTTGCTGTTTCGCTCGATAAAAAAGCTAAGTCTCAAAATTCAAACATTAAAAATTATTTACAAAATCAACTAAAAAAAATTAAAAGTATTCCAATTCGTGATTCATGGAAAAAAACTTTTGAAATGAAGTCGCTAAAAGATTTATTGTTAAATGAAACTGAATTTATAAGCGAAAAAAACAACGTGCAAAATTATTTATTTAGCTATGAATCGAAAACTGCTGAACGTAATTTTAACACCACTCTAAACACCGAATCAAAAGCTCAATCAGATTTTCAGAAAGATATTTTAAACAAAGATTTAGATTGGTGGAAAAAGAAAATTTCTGTTTTATCCTCAGCTAACAGTAAAACAAATAAAACGCCAGCCGATTATCGCGATATTCGATTATTAAACTATTTAAGCATGTTGTGTTATTCGGCAATTAACCAAACTCTTAAGATGCAAGATATTAGTCAGGTCGGCAAATACCTTAAAATATATAAAGCTGCCGATCCTCAAAACCCCGATGTACCTTATTTATCGGCAATCTATAATATTTATAACAAAGAATACAAAATTGCAATAGATTCATTAAATAGTGCTATTTTACTTGGTTATTCAGATAAAAGTAAATGGAAATCTGAAAGAGTTTTTAATTTAATAAAAGATTCGTTGCGATATATTGATTTAGAAGCTAAACTTAATTCAATGCCTTAAATGAATAAACTTCTGCTATTTGTTATTGTAACAATTTTGTTTTCTCAATGCACATTTGAAAAATTATTTTATTATCCAAATAAAAAATTATCCAATCAAAATATAGCCGATAGCTTAAAATTTAAATTAGTTGAAATTAAATCAATAAACGAAAATAAAATATATGGGTACCTTGCAAGCCCTACGGATACTGCTATTGGTGCTATATTATTTTTACATGGTAATGCCGGAAATATTTCTGATGATATAAATTATATTGAAACATTAAAAGAAGCAGGGTTTGTCGTATTTGCTATTGATTATCAAGGTTTTGGTGTCTCGGCTGGCGAAGTTAGTCATCAAAATTTAGTTGACGATGCTAATAGTGCTTTAAAATATTTAGAAAATATAACAAATAGCAGAAAATTGCCTATCATAGTTTTAGGTATGTCAATAGGCGGACATTTAGCTGTAAAAATTGCAAGCGACAATAAACAAGAAATAAAAGCATTAGTTATCGAAGGTGCCTTTACAAACCATCATGCTATTGCAACTGCTATTTCACCATTTTTTATGCAACCATTTGCTTTTGCACTTGTAAAATCGAAATATAAAGCGTCTGATTTAATTAAAGACTTAAAAATACCAAAGCTTATAATTCATAGTTCCGACGACGAAACTATTCCATTTTGGATGGGAGTAGAATTATACAAAAAAGCTGCAGAGCCAAAAGAGTTTTGGCAAATTAAGGGTTGCCATATTTGTGGATTACATTTGTATAAAGACGAATACATAAAAAAATTAGAAGAATTAACTAAATAAAAACTTATTTGTTTTTAATTGATGCTTTTACAAAATCGATAAAAAGTGGGTGAGGGTTCTCTACAGTGCTTTTATATTCGGGGTGAAATTGAACTCCGACAAACCATTTAAGTTTCGGAATTTCGATTATTTCAACTAAGTCCATTTCCTGATTAATGCCCGAGAATATCATTCCATTGTTTTGAAATTCGTTTTTGTATTTATTGTTAAACTCGTAACGGTGGCGATGACGTTCGTTTATTGAATTATTTTGATAAGCTTTATATGCTAATGTGCCCTTTGTTAAATTACATGGATAAGCTCCTAACCGCATTGTTCCACCTTTCTCTATAATTTCTTTTTGCTCATCCATTAAATCTATAACAGGGTGTTTTGTTGTTCGGCTAATTTCTGTAGAATTGGCATCAGCAAAACCTAAAACATTTCGTGCAAATTCAATTACTGCACATTGCATACCCAAGCAAATACCAAGGAAAGGAATATTTTTTTCGCGAGCATATTTTGCAGCTAAAATTTTTCCTTCAATTCCTCTATGACCAAATCCCGGAGCTACTAAAATTCCGTTTAAATTCTTTAACTTATCGTGCAAATTGTTATTGTCAATAGTTTCGCTGTGAATAAGTTTTATTTTTACTTCACATTCGTTAACTGCACCTGCATGAATAAACGATTCTATAATTGATTTATACGCATCGGCAAGTTCAACATATTTACCAACTAAACCTATTTCGATTTGTTTTTTTGGATTTTTGAATTTCTTTAAAAACTCCTGCCATTTTGCTAATTGTGGCTTTTGATGTGCACTTATTTTTAATTTTCTAATAACAATATCATCAAGGTTTTCGTTGTGCATTAATATAGGTACTTCGTATATTGTATCTACATTACACGATTCAATAACCGAATCTATATCAACATTACAAAATAAGGCAACTTTCTTTTTAATGTCAATATTAATGTGTTTTTCTGTACGCAAAACAAGTATATCCGGCTGAACTCCGGCTTCCAGAAGCATTTTAACACTATGTTGAGTTGGTTTAGTTTTAAGTTCACCTGTTGCTCCTAAATATGGAACTAATGTGAGGTGAATTACCAAGGTTCTGCCAGGCATTTCCCATTTTAATTGTCGAACTGCTTCAACATAAGGCAACGACTCAATATCGCCAACAGTTCCGCCAATTTCTGTGATTACAATATCGAACTTATGTTTTGTCCCTAACAACTTAACACACCTTTTAATTTCGTCTGTAATATGAGGAATTACCTGAACAGTTTTGCCTAAAAAATCACCGCGACGCTCTTTATTTATTACATTCTGATAAATTCTGCCTGTTGTTATATTATTTGCCTGTGAAGTCGAAATATTCAAAAATCTTTCGTAATGCCCAAGGTCTAAATCGGTTTCTGCTCCATCATTTGTTACGTAACATTCGCCGTGTTCATAGGGGTTTAACGTACCAGGGTCGATGTTTAAATATGGGTCTAATTTCTGTATAGTAACATTTAATCCTCTTGATTGTAATAATTTTGCTAACGAAGCAGATATTATTCCTTTACCCAACGATGATGTAACGCCTCCAGTAACAAATATATATCGTGTGTTTGCCATATTAAAATGATAAATTTAATCCAACACTTGGAATAACCGGTAATTGATTTACTCTTTCTTGTTCTATTCTGTCAAAGTAAAACATATTTTGACGATTATACACATTTGTAGCACTTAAGGTTATTTCTAATATTGAATTTTTTGATAGTTCAATTGTTTTCTTTAATGTTAAATCTAATCTATGATAATCGGGTAAGCGTCCTTTATTTAAATCACCATAAAGTACACCAACTTGTCCATTTGCGGTTGTTACATCAGTAAAAAGTCCGTTAGAAAATGTTAAATTATCATAGTACCCTTTATTTTGGCTAAACGGAAACCCGGTTCCGAAATTCCATCTGGCACTTAATTCCCAATCTAACCCTTTGCCAAAAGTTCTTGTGGCAACAAGGTTAACGTTGTGCCGACGATCGTAATGTGGGTAATAAT
>Ga0172375_10006533_pt1 | contig 16317 bp, 14 predicted proteins | sample LakKiv1m_FD_114537 | JGI IMG/M metagenome (GOLD analysis project Ga0172375, IMG submission 114537) | Freshwater microbial communities from Kabuno Bay, South-Kivu, Congo - kab_092012_11.1m | ecosystem: Environmental > Aquatic > Freshwater > Lake | place: Democratic Republic of the Congo...
ACCAAGGACGATACAGGCTCATCCGCCCAACCCCGTCGCGGAGGCCTCCGCGGCGGGGTCTCTTACAGGCACAATCGCCCATAAGAACACCAACACAATATCAATTTTCCAAGAGACAAGGGCGAAGGCGCGGTCGACGTGCAGGACGGTCACGTCGATGTGTCGCGGCAAAACGGGAGCAGAAGGTGGAAGCGCGCCGTCGAGTCGGCACTGCCAGAAACGACGCGACCGAGCCGGCGGATGTCGCGGCGCACGGTTTCCTCTACGTGTTCCGGTGAAGCGATCACGTGGTTGCTCAAAAGTTTGCGGGTTTCATGACTGCGGAGGCGGACGCCGGAGAGTCTCCGCGACCGCATGGGCCAGCGCTTTGAGGTTGAAGGGTTTCTGGATGAATCGGGCTTCGGGAAAAGGACGTCCGGTTGGAGAGGCCGCTTCAGACGTGTAGCCGGACATGAAAACAAATTTCAGAAGGGGTGCTTTCTTTTGGAGCCGCGCGGCTCAATTGACAAGGTGAGTTAGCCCCCCCGGGCGCGGGAAAAGGCGCGGTTAGTCTGCCGGGGTAGAGTGGCTCAGTATTGTGAACGCCAATAAAGGGCTGCGGTTGCTTCGCCACGCGAATTCATTTGCGGGTAATCCGTAACGCAGCCCTTTGATACGTTGACCCGCCGATCACGCGCGATGACTAACTGCGGCCTCAGGCTAACTTACCCTGCCAAAGGCTAGTTTACTTTGTCCATCGCCACATTTGCTCGGGGTGCGGGCCGCTTTTTGTCGAGCGGCCGGCGTCAGCGCGCACCGACGGGACTGCCATCAGTCGCCAGCGCGATGCCGGGCGAATCGGGCTTGAGCCGGTAGTCGTGCGTTGCGGCATCGACGAATTGCGGCTCGGCAATGATCGAGCCCGCGTCCAGTCCCAGTTCCGATTGGTAACGCGCGAAATCGGCGGCCTCGTAGTTCACCTTTTCGAGCCAGCGCATGACTGGCTTGTCCGGCGACCAGTAGAGGTTGTTCTGCATCGTGAGCCCTTTGCGCCAGTCGTTGAACATACGCGTACAGCGGTCGCTGCTGCGCACGAAGAGGTTGTTGCGTACGACGACGTTCGAGGTGGCGGCGGGGTTGTGGTAGAACATCAGGTGTGCGCCGTTGATATCCGGCCGCTGGGCATGCGCCCAGCCGCAGCCCGCATCCACGCACGTGTTGTGCTCGAACAGCACGTTGCGGGTGACAGTGGTCTCGGGGCGGTTCCAGTATTCGAATGAGTATTCGGCGTGCCAGATCACGTTGTCGCGATAAGTGATGTCGATCTGGTCGGAATCGCGCCCATTGCCCTGGTTGGTCAGTGCCGCGTCGTAGATTTCCCACAGGCGGTTGTGTTCGACGAGGTTGCCAACCGCGCCCCCCCAGAACTCGATACCGTTGCCGAAGCGGACGGGGTGCCCGTTCGGCTGGAAGAACTGCAAGCCGCCGCCGATCCAGTAAACGTCGCAGTTGCGGATTGTTATGCGCTTCGTGCCTCCGCCACCGAAGCCGTGCGCACCGCCGTAGCGGACCGCCAACCCGTCGTAGGTCACGTCGTGCCGACCGCCCTCGTTGACGATATGCTGGGTGAGCGCGAGTTCGATGCTCTTGAAAACCTTGGCGGGATTGGACGCGCAGGCCACGAGCACGCGTTTCTTCTCCGCGTCGTACCAGTAGTCGAGCGGCGTCTTGAGGTCATCGAGCTTCCACTTCTTGACGCCCCACTTTTCGCCGTGGTTGAGAATCAGGATGCCGGCGTCGTGGATGATCGGATCGCAATTGGCAACGCTGGCGCGCCACACGCCGAGCGCGTCGAAGTCGAAAACCGCGCCGGTCGGCACCACGCCGCCGATGCTGAGGTGCAGATGAGGCGAGGGGACGTTCGCTTCCTGCCGCATCATCAGCACGTCGAAGGTCTTCCCTTCGGGGCCGACCTCTGCTTTGCCCAGCGCGCCGCTGGCGGCAGTGGTCCAAGGCGGGCCGCTGCGCGTGATTTCGACGCTGCCGACCTTGAAGGGGATCGTCGAGCGCATGCGCAGACGGAGAATGGCGCAGGAGCCGATGTTCTCGACCGGCGGCCCCCACAACTGGATTTGGTGGCGTGCGTTGCCCGGCGCGGTGCAAGTCAGCCTCTGGAAGCGTTGCCCGTTCTCCGTTGCCTGCGCGACCGTTCCCTTGGCAACCTCTTGGAAAGAGGAGCCCCAGACCGCGTTCGTGAACGCGAGAATCTGCTCGAAGACCTCGGGCTCGAATGGGCGGGTCGACCAGATGCCTGGCGACGTTTCAGCCCAATCCGCTTTCTTGTCGCGCGCGACCGAATTCTGGATGATCGGCTTGTCGCCTCTGCCATAGGTCCCGTAGACGACGGGCGTACCGTTCGAGCCGCTCTGCGGGACGAGTTGTCCGCGCCACAGTCCGCCGCGCTTGAAGAGCACGCGGTCGCCGGGGACCAACTCGGCGGCATTCACCTTTTCCAGGCTTTTCCATGCGGTTTTTTCGGTCGTGCCCGCAGCGGCATCGCTACCCCGTCGACTGTCAACGTAAAACGTCGTCGGCACGGTGCGCTCGGCCCAGGCGGTACCGGTACCCACTGCTGCACAGATCATAAAAAAAAACAAGTCGTTGTGTGACCATGCGGATGCCTTTGTTTGCGCGTGGCGGAAGATGGTGGCTCGAAGTCTTATCCTAGTGCCGGAAGCTGCGTTGGCCGGTGAAGACCATGGCGACGTTGGCGTCGTTGCAGCAGTCGATCACGTCCCAGTCGCGGATGGCGCCGCCGGGCTGGACGATGGCGGATACGCCTTCGCGGATGCCGACCTCGGCACCGTCGCGGAACGGGAAGAATGCGTCCGACACCATGCTGCAGCCGGGCAGGCCTCCTCTGCGGACCTTGACCTCTTCATCGATTTCGGCAACGCGCGTCTTGCCTTCGTCGCCGAACTTCATCACGAGGTCGTTGTAGGGCGTGGCGTATTTCTCCCACGAGATCCAGTCGGCGAGCTTGCGGTAGGCCTTGTCGCGCGCGATCTCGGCGACGCCGACGCGGTCCTGCTCGCCGGTGCCGATTCCGACCGTGACGCCGTCCTTGATGTAGAGCACCGAGTTGCTGGTGACGCCCGCTTCGACCAGCCAGCCGAAGATCAGGTCTTGATACTCCTGCGGGGTGGGCAGACGTTTGATGCGATGCACAGTGCCGTCCTTCGTGGTACATTCGGCGGGCATGAGCTGCTCGGGCGTGCGGGCTTCGGGAACGAAGGACCACTGCGCCACGATACCGCCGTCGATGAGCGACTTGAGGTCGACCACGCGCTTGGCGACGAAAGAGGTGAGACGGGCCATGTTGCCGATGCGCATGACGCGCAAGTTTTTCTTGGTGGCAAAGAGGTCCATCACGCCGGGGCCGAACTCGGGGGCGACGACGACCTCGGCGTAGTTCTCGGCGATGAGTTTGGCGGTCTCCAGGTCGACCTCGCGATTGAGCGCGATGCAGCCCCCGAACGCGGCGAGGCGGTCGGCCTTGTTGGCGCGGAAGTAGGCCTCGGTGAGGGTCGCGGCTTTGGCGACGCCGCAGGGATTGTTGTGTTTCACGATGACGGCGCAGGGCGTGTCGTCGAGATAGCGCAGGATGTTGAGCGCGTTGTCGGCGTCGGTGAGGTTCGTTTTGCCGGGATGCTTGCCGGACTGGAGCAGTTCGGGGTCCGAGGCGAGGGCGTGGCCGGGCGCGAGAGCGGTGACGTTGCCAAGGGTGAGGTTGCCGTTGACCAACTTGTACATCGCGGCTTCCTGCCCCGGGTTCTCGCCGTAGCGCAGCCCCTTCTCCTCGCCGTCGATGACCCACGACACCTTCTTGTAGTGCAGGGTTTGGCGTTTGACGCCGTCGATGAAGGAAATCTCCATCTCGGGGGTGAAGTGATCGTCCATGATGGTGCGATAGGCGGCTTTGAGGTCGATAGCCATAATGATTCTCCTTGGTGTTGAAGGATAACAGACTGGGTTTTTGTTGTGCGAAAGAAAGTTTCCGAATTGGGTCTTGCCAACGTTCATTGGGGCTTACGTTGTGGGGGGCGGTCTCCTTCCTCCAACGCCCTTCGCAACTCTTCTTTGCACAGGATGATGCCGATTGTCGGGTTCTCGTCAGAAAGCTTGATCGTTCGATCATAAAAATTGACGTACATTTGCATCTGCCCGATATCGTGATGTTTTAACTTGCCGAGCTTCAGGTCCATCTCCCGTACCTTTTTCTTGTTTCGGGAAAGTGCCAGCCGCTCGTACAATGCGGAGTCAAATTGTCGCTGAAATTCACGAAACGACCAGCCGTTCGCCGCAATTTCGAGTTCGTAGAATTGTCGTTCCGCCGAATTGTCAATGCGACACAATGCGATGTAATGCTCATTTTCAATGATTTTTCGGCCAATTTCGAAGTAGGTGACAACCATCGCGGTGTTCACCTGCTTCACAAGATTGCGCCGGGCTGCATGGATCACCTCTGCGATATCTTGGAAGAATGTCGAGTCATTTGCCGTGTGCGATTCTTTGTTTCCGATGGGCTGTTTCATCACTTATTTCAGATTGTGGGGTACGTGGAACGCGTTGATCACGTTGAGGAGATGGATGCGCAGCCAGACGACGCGGCGACGCGAGTCGTCGTTCCGCGTGTCGCGCGCTAGGACGGGAGACGGGACAGGCAAACCAACAGAGAGCGCGAGAAACGCAAGAGACTGACGGGACAACGCCATAATCCAACCTTTTCACAAATGATCATTCACATTATAACCACAACCGGGTGCGTCAAAAAAGAACTGTCGCACATTTTTTGCATTTTCGGCCGCGCGCCGATTGCGATTGCGCCGACGAGTGGTTCCATGCTATGCTGTGACCGAAAAGAAAGGGGGGGCAAAATGTCGATGCGTCATGCGGGATGGGCGTCGGTGGGGCTCTGTTTGTCGGTTGCGTGGGCTGCGGCGGGAGATGCTGCGGATCCGCGATCCGTGTCGTTGGAGGAGGTGCGAGCGCGGTTGGCCGAGATGCCGCCGACGCATCCGCGCCTGTTCGTCCGCCGGGCGGACGCGTTCGAGAAGGTGAGGGCCGTGATCGACCAGAAGCCGGAGAGGAAGATGCTTCGCGACTGGATCGTCCGCAACGCCGATACCGTCTTGAAGCAAGAACCGGTGAAACGTGTGCAAGCGGGTAGGCGCATGCAGGGCCAGCACACGGTCGAGGCCCGCGTCGCGGCTTTGGCCACCGCCTACCGCCTGACCGGCAAGCCCGAATATGCCGAGCGTGCCAAGCGCGAGCTGCTGGCGGCCGCGGCGTTCGAGAACTGGAACCCCAGCCACTTTCTCGACACAGCGGAAATGACGCTCGGCGTGGCGCTGGGCTACGATTGGCTGTACGACGCGCTCGACGCCGCTACGCGTAAGACGCTCTGCGAGGCGATCCGTGAGAAGGGCCTCAAACAGGCGCTGGCGAAAACCTATTTCTGGACCAAGGGCAACAACAACTGGTCACAGGTGTGCTGGGCGGGCATGGTGGCCGGCGCACTGGCAATCCGGGACGAGGACCCCGAGCTGGCGTTGCGCATCATTCACGCGGCGGTCACGTCCGTGCCCAATTCGATCAAGGTGTATGCGCCGAACGGGAGCTATCCCGAGGGACCGGGGTATTGGACGTATGGAACGACCTATTTCGTGTACATGCTGGACCTGCTGCGCAAATCGCTCGACACCGATTTCGGCCTCTTCGACCTGCCCGGCTTCGCCAAGACCGGCGATTACATCAACGTGGTGACCGGACCCAGTGGCAAATTTTACAACTACGCGGACGGCGGGGACGGCCGCAGTCACCTGCTGGCTCTCTGGTGGCTGGCTCTGCGCGCCAACCGCCCCGACTGGCTGCACCGCGAGATATGCGACGTGCGCGAGGCGGTGCGCGTGGGCGATCCCCTGAAGACCGGACTCCGGCACGTGAGCTTTCCCATGTTGCTGCTCTTCTGGTATCAGGACTTGGACGAAAAAGCACCCACCCGCATGCCGCTCAACTGGGCGAGCGAGGGCGACGTGCCCATCGTGGTCATGCGCACGTCGTGGGACGACCCCAACGCGGGTTTCCTCGCGACCAAAGGCGGTCCGGCCGCGCAGAACCACGGCCACATGGATTCGGGATCGTTCGTCTACGAGGCTGACGGTGTCCGCTGGGCGGTCGACATCGGTTCTCAGAATTACTATTCGATCGAGAAGCTCGGCATGAACCTTTGGAATTCGCGGCAAGACTCCGATCGCTGGAAAATCTTCCGCCTGAGCAGCGCAAGCCACAATCTGGTGACCATCGACGGACAGTTGCACGTGGCCAAGGGCTTCGGCAAGATCGTAAAGTTCGCCGACGATCCGCAGTTGCCGCACGTGATCATCGACCTCAATGCAGTCTATGCGGGACAGGCGCAGGGCGTGACGCGCGCCTGTGCGTTGCTGCCGTCGCGTACGGCGGTGATTCAGGACCGGCTGGTCGGCGTGAAGCCCGGTGCCAAGGTGCGCTGGGCGATGGTGACCGGCGCGAAAAAGCTCGAACCGAACGGACGCGACATGGTTCTGACGGCGGGCGACAAGTCGTTGATCGTGCGGCAGGACGCGGGTGCCGCGGCGTGGCGCGTGACCGACCTCTCAACGCCGCCGAACACATGGGATGCGCCCAATAAGGGCATGAGTCTGATCAGCTTCGAGGCTGAAGTTCCCGCCGACGGCGCGGTGGCCTTGCGCGTTCTACTCATCCCCGGCAGCGCACAGCCGGAGAAGGTGATTCCCGACTTTCTGAAATAGGCCTACAGCGCGACGCGAAAAAGTCCGGAGAGGTCGCCGTCCGCGAAGGCGGCGGCCTGTCGGACGGCGCACGCGCCCATGCGGGCGTTGGCCTCGGCGGTGTCCGAACCACAGTGAGGCGTGAGGACCACGTTCGGCAGCATGCGCAGATCCTTGTCGGGGGAAACCGGCACGTAGGGTTCGGTCGCAAAGACGTCTGCGGCCGCGCCCGCGAGGTGTCCGGCGGCGAGCGCGTCGTAGAGCGCCGCTTCGTCCACGATGCCGCCGCGACCGACGTTCACGAGTACGCTGCCGGGCTTCATGCGCGCGAGTTGGCGTGCGCCGATGAGGCCGCGCGTCTCGGGTGTGAGAGGCAGGTGGATCGTCACCACATCCGCGCGCGGAAGCAGTGCGTCGAGGTCCTGGGAATAGACCTCGACGCCGAACGCGTCGCGCAGCGTTTCGCGCGCGTGGCCGCTTTTGGCGCCCCAGTCCTCCTCGGTGCCGCGCGAGACGACGCAGACGCGCACACCGAAACCTTGGTGCAGCATCCGGGCGACCTTCAGTCCGCTCTTGCCGCCTCCCGCGACGAGCGCGGTCTGGCCGCACAGCTCGCGGCCGCGGACGGGGGCGAAGCCGCCGCCACGGACCGTCGCGTCGAGGCGCGGAATGTGGCGCATCAGCGCGCCGATCAAGAAAAGCGTGTGTTCGGCGACGCTCGTCTGGATGTCGACGGGCGTGTTGACGAGCGTGAGCCCCTTGGCTTTGACGTAGGGCTTGTTGATGCCGTCTGTGCCGAAGCCGAAACGCACCAGCAGACCGCCGTCTCCTGCTGCGGCGGCGTTGTCGTATTCGGTTTGTGTGACGAGGACGGTTGTCTTCATGAGGTGCGAATCACGGCTTTGTCGGCGGCGGGAAGAGAAGTTCGAAACTCTTAATATTCTTGGTCTCGGGATCGATGATCAGATAGACATGCGAAACGTAATCCGGCGGGTTCAGCAATTCCCAGCAGGGTTCGCCCTCGACCGTCGTCTCGCGGACCGTGACGGGATCGGGCATGGTGAGGGTGAATTTGTCCCGCGCCATCTGCACGGCTTCGCGCAGGGGCACGGGCACTTGGGCGAGGAAATCGAGGCGCTTGATTTTCCCTTTTCGGTCGTTTTTGCCCAGATAACATTCCGAACTGATGAACTTCCAACCGTACATCGACTGCGCGTCGCGTTCGAGGAAGGCGAGCATTTTGTCGTCGCGATCATTGTTGGTGAGCTGCGTGTAGGTTTGGGTGATCAGGCGGCGGACGAGCCTGTACTGCTCCATGCGGGCCTTTTCGTTCTGGGGAACTTGGGTGAACGTGAGCGTCTTGACCGCGTTGCTGGGCATGGACGTTTGATCGATCCACGCGAGATCGATCGGCGAGAGCTTGCCGCGCGTGGTGGCGACGGTGGTGCCGTTCGGCCTCTCGATGTAGATTTTGCCCTCTTCCTCGCGGACGAAACGGCCTTCGAGCGTATTGCCGTTCACCGAGGTCCAGGTGCGAACCGGGTTGGTCTTGGCGGTCGGTGCCTGCGGAGCGGGCTGGGCGGCGAGGGTAAGGCACGCGCAGATTCCGAGAAGCATGAGCACGCGGGCGGCGATGGGAATGGTTGTCGGGCGCATGGTGTTCCTTTCTCGTTTCAGACGTCGGGAGGACCGGCAAACGACGTGTCGGCGGCGTCGAAGAGTCTCAGGCGACCTTGTTCGGCGAGGGCTCGCAGGCGGGTCAGCATGTCGGAAACCGGAAGACCGTGCGACGCGGCCAACGCGTCGACGGAAACGGGGTGGCGGCTGACAAGGGCGGCGAGCGCGTCGTCGGTCAGGACGGCTGGCGCGACGGCGGGCTCGTTGCCGCTTTCGTGCGCGGCGGGCCCGAAGAGCGCGGCGAGCGCGCGCAGTCGCTCCGGCGGGCAGGCGGCGACGGTGCCGTCGGCGGGCGGGCGGACAGCGGTGTTGAGCGCAACGACGTCGGGCGCGAAGGTCGCGGCGAGCGCCGCGATGCGCGCCGCCTGCTCGGGTGCGTCGTTGACGCCGGGAATGACAAAGACCTCAAGGTCGAGTCGTCCCGCGAACGTCTGTCGGAAGGCGCGGTAGCCATCCAAAATGGCGTCGAAGCGAAGCAACGGATGCGGGCGGACCACTTGCTCGAAGGAGGCTTGGTTCCACGCGTGCAGCGAGAGCTTGACCACATCGGCGAGAGCCGCGTCGCGGCGGACATCGGGAAGCGTGAAGAGCGTGCCGTTGCTGAGCAGGAGCGAGCGGCAGGGCGTCTCGGCGCGGACGAAGCGGAACAGATCGCCGAAATGCAGGTGCAGAGTCGGCTCGCCCGAACCGCTGGCGGTCACGAAATCGGCGGCGCGACCCTCTGCGAACCAGCGCCTCAATTCATCAAGGACGTCCCCGATGGGCGGTCGGTCGGTACGGGTGACCGTGGTGGCCGCCGTCGGTCCAAGCTGGCAGAAACGACAGTCGAGCGTACAAGTCTTGGGCAGCGAGAGATCCGCGCCAAGCGAATGGCCGTAGCGTCGTGAAAGGACGGGGCCGAAGAGGTAGCGGAAATCGGCCATCACGTGTCCTGCGCGATGGTGTCGATCTTTTTGTCGGTACCGAACACGAGGAGCTTGTCCTCGGGCAGAATCACCTCGTCGGCCGTGGGAACGATGATGGCGCGGGGCTGGGTCGGGTCCTCGGCGAGCCGTCGCACGCAGAGCACGGTGATGCCGAAGTTTTTGCGCACCTCAGCCTCGGCGAGGGTTTTGTTCTTGAGTTGATCGGGGACGTCGATTTCGGCGATGCTGAAGCCGTCGGAGATTTCGAAGAGGTCCACGCCGCCCTTCGAGAGCAGGGTGCGGGCCAGGCGCTGGGCACGGTCGCGATTGGGGTAGACCACGACGTCGGCACCGACGCGCTTGAGGATTTTTCCGTGCATGTCGGAGTTGGCCTTGGCCACGACCTTACGGATGCCCAGCTCCTTGCAGTTGACGGTGGCCATGATGCTGCCTTCGATGTTGGTGCCGATACAGACGACCGCCACATCGCACTCCTGAAAGCCCGCGTCCTCTAAAGTGCGCGAGTTGGAGGCGTCGCCCTCGACCGCCTTGGTCACGAACTCCGAAAACTCTTGGATGACCTCGCGGTTCTTGTCGATCATCAGGATTTCCGCGCCCCGTTCCGCGAGGCTTTCTGCGAGCGACGCACCGAAGCGTCCTGCGCCGATGATGCCGATTCGTTTCATAATTTAGGAGTTGGGAATGAGGGGGTTGAGTTTGTGGAAGGTGCGCCGGGGTTTTTACGAGAGGGCTTGATCGATGTCGGCGAGGATGTCGTCGACATGCTCGATACCGACCGAGAGACGGACGAGTTCCGGGCCGATGCCCGCCGCGACGAGCTGCTCGTCGGTGAGCTGTCGGTGCGTGGTGCTGGCAGGGTGGAGCACGCCGGTGCGGGCGTCTGCCACATGTACGACGATCGCGGCGAGGCGCAGTCGGTCCATGAAGCGCACGGCGGCTTGGCGTCCGCCTTTCGCGCCGAACGAGATGACGCCGCAGGTGCCGCGCGGCAGATATTTCCGGACGAGCGCGGCGTCTTTTGACGAGGGCAGTCCGGGATAGTTGACCCAGGCGACACCGGGGTGGCCTTCGAGGTGGGCGGCGACGCGCTCGGCGTTGCGGCAGTGCCGCTCCACGCGCAGATGCAGCGTCTCCAGCCCGAGGTTCAGGAGGAATGCGTTCATCGGCGAGGGCGCGCTGCCGAGATCGCGCATGAGCTGGGCGCGGGCCTTGACGATGAAGGCCGACGCGCCGAAGGCCTCGGCGTAAACAAGGCCATGGTAGGAGGGATCGGGCTCGGTGAGCCCCGGAAATTTGCCGCCGACCTTCCAGTCGAACCTGCCGCCGTCGACGATGACGCCACCGAGCGCGATCGCATGGCCGTCGAGGTACTTCGAGGTCGAATGCACGACGACGTCCGCGCCGAAATCGATGGGGCGGCACATGATCGGCGTCGGGAAGGTGTTGTCGACGATCAGCGGCACGCCGTTGGCGTGGGCGACGCGTGCGAAACGCTCGATGTCGAAGACGGTGAGCGCGGGATTGGCAATGGTCTCGCCGAAAACGGCGCGGGTGCGCGGACAGAACGCGCGCTGGATTTCGTCGTCGTCGGCGGAGGGGTCGACGAAGGTGACGTCAATGCCGAGCTTCTTCAACGTGACATTGAAGAGATTCGTGGTGCCCCCGTAGAGCGCGCCCGAGGCGACGAAATGGTCGCCGCTGCCGCAGAGGTTGAGAATGGCGATGAGCGAGGCGGCCTGTCCTGACGAGGTCAACAGAGCACCGACGCCGCCTTCGAGCGCGGCGATTTTCTGCTCCACGCACTCGACCGTCGGGTTGCTGAGACGCGTGTAGAAGTGGCCGGGCACTTTCAGGTCAAACAGGTCGCCGACGTGCTCGCTGCTGTCGTACTTGAACGTGGTGCTTTGAAAGATGGGCAGGACGCGGGGTTCGCCGTTTTTGGGTTTCCAGCCTTCTTGGACGCAGAGGGTGTCGAGATGTGTGGACATATGCGCGATTCGGTCGTGGTTGAGAATTTGATGGAACACGCGGACCCAGTCCGTCGGGGGGTCAACCGACGACAAGGTCCTCTTCGGGGTATCGGATACGCTGGCTTTCTTCGCGGGAGCCGATGAGCAGAGCGATCGCCAGCGGTCCGAGGCGTCCGACGAACATGCATACAATGATAACGCATCTCCCCGTCGTGGACAACAGGGGTGTTTCGTTGATGGAAAGCCCCACGGTGGCAGCGGCGGAGACGGTTTCGAAGAGCAGCTTGGAGGCGTCGTCAGGCTTGAGTGGGATTTCCGCGAGCAGGAGCAGTCCGAAGGTGGAGAGAATCAGCAGCCCGGCCAGCAGGAAGATGACAAGCGCCTCTCGGACGATCGCGTAGGGAACGGTGCGGGAAAAGATGATGGTTTCGCGGCGGTTGCGGCACATTGCAATGATCGTCATGACGAGCACAAGGAGCGTGGTGGTCTTGACGCCGCCGGCGGAAGAACCGGGGGAGCCGCCCACGAGCATCAGCAGGACCGTCGTGAAGCGGGTTGCGTCCGTGACGTGTCCCATGTCGACGACGTTGAAACCGGCGGTGCGGGGCGTGACGGACTGGAAGACCGAACACAGGATCTTGTCCGGCACCGACAGCCCGTCCAATGTATTGTACCATTCGCCCGCCATGAACGCGGCGGTGCCGAGCACGAGCAGCACCAGGGTGGCGAAGAGGACGACCTTCGAGTGGAGGGTGATGCGCCCGCGCGTCTTCAGATTGCGTTGCCAGAATTTGGTGGTGATCAGGTTGTGGAGAACGAGGAATCCGAGCCCGCCCGAAACGACCAAGAAGCAGACGGTGCCGAGAAAGGCGGGATCGTGGCGAAACGGCATGAGACTGTCGCTGTGCAGCGAGAACCCGGCATTGCAGAAGGCGCTGACCGAGTGGAAGACTGCGTAGTAGATCGGAGTCCAGAGGTTGGTCGGCAGGTGGAGTTCAAATGCGTGAAGGAGATAACGCGACCAGAGAACGACGGCTCCGATGCCCTCCATGGCGAACGTGAGGCCCATCGTCCAACGCAACAGGGATCGGAGGCTGTTGGCCTCGTCCACGCCGTACGAGTTCATGACGACGAACTCGCTTTGCATGCTGAGACGGTGGCCGACGAGCACGAGCAGGAAGGTCCCGAAGGTGGTGATACCGAGTCCGCCGAGCTGGATCAATACGAGAACGACAAGCTGCCCGAAAAGGGTGAGGTCCTTGCCGATGTCGAGGACCGATAAGCCGGTGACGCACGTGGCGCTTGTGGCGGTGAAAAGGGCAGTCAGGGGAGGAAGCGGCTCGCCTCCGACGTGAGCAAACGGCAGCGTCAGCAGGAACGTTCCGACCAGAATCGCCCCTAGGAACCCGAACGCCATCAGCCACTGCGGACTCAGGTTTCTGTAAAACGGTTCTCTTTTTGTGAATATGGACATGGGATCGCAGACGGAACAGAGCCCAAGGGCGGTCCACGCCCGCCTGTGTGGACATGTTCGCACATTCCAGCGGACGGGGTCAATTCTAACCTTGTTGCAGACGGGCGGCGCGTTCCTCCAGATCGGCCCAGTGCGAAAATGCGGTTTCCAATTCGGCTTCGGCCTGCGGGAGGCGCGTTTTCGCGGCGTCGACCTTTTCCGGCGCACGCTGGTAAAGCGAGACGTCGCAGAGCGTCGCCTGAAGAGCGGCGACTTCGTTTTCAAGCCGCTCGATGACGCCCGGCAACTCTTGGCGCTCGCGCTGTTCCTTGTAGCCGAGACGGTCGGGGTTGCGGGACGAGGACGGCCGGGGCTGAGAAGCCTTGACCGCAGCAGCCGGGGGTTCGGGCGCGGGCCGCTGGCGGAGCCAGTCGGCGTATCCGCCGGGATAAATGCCGACCGCACCGGTACCCTCGAGCACGAAGGTGCCGGTGACGACGTTGTCGAGGAATGTACGATCGTGGCTGACGAGCAAAAGCGTACCGGTATAGCCGAGAATCTGTTCTTCAAGCAGTTCGAGGGTCTCGACGTCGAGGTCGTTGGTCGGCTCGTCCATCACCAGCAGGTTGCCGGGTTGCAGAAAAAGTTTGGCCAGTAGCAGGCGGGCGCGTTCGCCGCCGGAAAGCGCGTGGACGGGAGTCCGCGCCCGTTCGGAGGTGAAGAGAAAGTCGCCGAGATATCCGTAGACGTGCTTGCGCACGCCACCGACCACGACCTCGTCCTTGTCGTCGGCGAGGTTCTGGAGCACCGTGGCATTGAGATCGAGCTGAGCACGGAGCTGGTCAAAGAATGCGATTTGTACGCGCGCGCCGAGTTCGACGCGCCCGGCGATGGGGGCTAGGCGTCCGCAGAGTAGGTTCAGCAGTGTGGTTTTACCGGAGCCGTTGGGCCCGATGATGCCGATGCGCTCGCCACGCAAAACTTTGGCGGAAAAGTCTCGGATGATCGATTTGCCATCGGGATAAGCGAATGACAGATTTTTAATCTTCAGCACCTGCGCGCCGGAGGCTTCGCCCGCGTCGAGCTGCAAGCGGCTGACGCCGGTCTGGGTCCTGCGTTGGCGAAATTCCTCGCGCAGCTTGAGGAGCGCGGCCACGCGGCCCTCGTTGCGCGTCGTACGGGCCTTGACCCCGCGGCGAATCCACGCCTCTTCCTGCGCGAGTTTTTTGGTCTTGCGCTCCCAGTAGACTGCCTCGTCGCTGAGCAGGTCCTGTTTGCGCTGGACGAAGGTGGCGTAGTCGCAGTTCCAGCCGGCGAGCGCACCGCGGTCGAGATCGAACACCTTGACTGCCACGCGCTTGAGAAAGGCGCGGTCGTGCGTGACGAAAAGGCAGGCGCAGCGGCTCTTTTGCAGGTAGTCCTCCAGCCACTCGATCGAGCCGATGTCGAGGTGATTGGTGGGTTCGTCCAACAGGAGCAGGTGGGGCTCGGAGGCGAGTGCGCGCGCCAGCAGCACGCGGCGGCGCATGCCGCCCGAAAGCGAATTGAAGGCGGCTGTGCCATCGAGGTCCAGTTGCGTCAGGTGGCGCGCCGCGCCGGGATGGTGCGTGTCGGCCTCGGCCGACACGCCGACTTCGACGATTTCGGCCACCGTGCCCGGCATATCGCCCGGCACGTCCTGCGTGAGATAGGCGACCTTGAGCCCAGGCTGTCGAACGATTTCGCCGCTGTCCGGAGTGACCAACCCCGCGATCACTTTGAGGAGCGTCGACTTGCCTTCGCCGTTGCGGCCCGTGATGCAGGCGCGCTCGCCGGACTCGATGCTGAAGCTGACGGCATCGAGCACGGCGGGACCGCCGTATTGGATGGAAACGTTGCGCAGAGACAGGAGAGCCATGAAAAACCTCAGTGGACGAAGGGATGGGACGCGGCCGGAGCGTCGAGGTCCGGCACGCACGCGTAACAGGTCCAGTCGGCGTCGGGCGCGCACACCAGCGCCGCACCGTGCAGGAAGCCGACCCAGTTTGTAGCGGTAAAGGTGCGCATGCGCAGGCCGGTCAGGAAAGAGGCGATGAAAATGTCGTGGCTGACATAGACGCCGAGGCGCGTGGAGGTCTGCGCCTTCAGCCAATCGGCGGTCTGCGCCGTGGCGGGGCCGATGGGGCGCGAGTGGCGCGCGGTGCCGTTGCGGAGGTACTCCTCCATGTAAGCCAGGTAGCCCTGACGTCGCATGATGTCCTGAACGGCGTACGGGTCTTCATAATAGAAACCGCGCACGCCGAGCGTGTCGGCGTCGGCCACCACGGGATCGGCAATGCCCATGCCTCGTGCGAAGTGATGGGCGGTGAGGCGGCAACGGTCCATGGGACTGGCGGAGAACGTCGCACCGTCGATGCCCGCGAGATGCCGACCGGCGGCCCAGGCCAGCTCGACACCCCGCGTCGTGAGCCCAAGGTGCAGGCCGAACTCTTTGTCGTCGGGACTGATGGGCGGCCGTTCGGAGTGGCGGATGAAGAGGGCGACCCGATGCCCCCGATCAAGTAAAGAACGAATGCGGGGCAGGTCGATGGTCTCAGCAGCGGTGTTCATGGTCATCCGGGGCGGGCGTGATGCGTGGACTGGCGCCCCTGGCAGGACTTGAACCTGCGACCCACGGATTAGAAATCCGTTGCTCTATCCAACTGAGCTACAGGGGCTGAATACTAAACCTTTCGCCTACAAAGGCTTACGATTCGATATTTAGAATAGTGTAACATACTTTTTTTGCGGAAATCAATCGGATTTGCAAGGCATCGGGGTATAAAGCGTTTTGGCGTAAGCGTCCGGCGAAACACGTCTACCGATTTTGCACCGGCTGAGGCATCATGTCCCGCGAAAGGAGCGACGGGACATGGAACAGGAAAAGACGGCGGACGCGGCGCCGCGCGGTTGGTTTCGTCGAGCGGCGTCCGCCCGCCGGGCGTCGGGCTGTGCGTCGAGGCGGGCCGCTGGCTGGTGCGCGTGGAGCCCGGCTTCGACGCGGCGACGCTGCTGCGCGCGCTGGAGGCGCTCCGGCGTCGCGCTGACGCGGTAGACGACGTGCGGGATACACTAGCATCCCATAGGAACCCCAAAAACGGCACACCGCCCCCTTTCCCCCGTTGATTCATTGGGCTTTTTCGTGATTTCAAAGGCGGTTCCGGAAGTGCGTTTGCCGGCGGCTGCGGCGGGGAGGCCTGAAATCGGGGCTTTTTCGAGGGGTGCTATCCCACAGGCACGCTGGAGAACCGCTCAAACCCCTTGAAATACAGGTCTTCCGCGACGGTTACGGGCCTGCAGGGGCCGCCCGCTGTCCCATACTTCCGTAGGGCGTCGAGCAGGTCGATCTTCATCCAGACCTGCCACTTGACCGCCTTCTCGTTGTAGCCGACGAAGTCGGCGAGCTGCAGCGTCTGCTTGAGTTCCTTGAAGAAGGTCTCGATGGCCCAGCGGGCGCGGTAGAG
>Ga0172375_10006538_pt1 | contig 16295 bp, 17 predicted proteins | sample LakKiv1m_FD_114537 | JGI IMG/M metagenome (GOLD analysis project Ga0172375, IMG submission 114537) | Freshwater microbial communities from Kabuno Bay, South-Kivu, Congo - kab_092012_11.1m | ecosystem: Environmental > Aquatic > Freshwater > Lake | place: Democratic Republic of the Congo...
CCCGAGGGGCCCGTGATCATTACGAATTCGCCTTTATCAACTGTTATGTTGATGCCGCGCAGCACATCGACCTGTCCTTCCGGAGCAGGAAAGGCCTTCGTTATGTTCATTATCTGTAGGACTGGAGCAGGAGCGATCATCGCATAATCACCCGGTCGCCAGGGTTTACTCCTTCGATCACCTCGAAATGTGTCTCGTTGGCCATGCCTGTTTTCAGGGGAGTCCCTATGATTTTTGATCCTTTCAAGATGCTGCACCAGGCCTGGGAACCTTTCCACCATATTGCCGTCCTGGGGATCAGCACGGCGTTCTTCCTGGAGTATGACAGGATACGGACCCTGGCTGACATGCCGGACCTGAGCCGGTCGTCGGGATTATCGACGCGGATCATGGTGTTGAAGTACTTGCGTCCGCTTGGCCGGCCCGCGACGCTTTGGGCCATGGCGCTGACTGATTCGACGCTGCCCTGGAAGTTCAGGTCCGGATATGCAAGAGGCTGAATCATTGCTTCGTTTCCCTGTCGCACCCGTGTGATATCTGATTCCGGCACGTCACAGCGCATTATGAGGTTACTCATGTCCGGCAGTGTCATGATTGTCTGGTTCCTGTAGACGGTGTCGCCCACGCGGATGGTTCTTACCTCGGAACCGACCGGAAGTATTTTATATATGGCCATTCCATCCGCCGGGGCTCGGACGACGCAGTTTGAAACGTGGGCGAGGCAGTTATTAAGTTCAGTTTCTGAGGCAGCCAATGTTGCCTTTGCCCGTTCGGTTACCGACGGGTGAAGGTATTTCCTGGTTAGTTCCAGCTGTGACTGGAGCGATTCAGCAAGAGCCTTTGCGGAGGCAACCTTGATTTCCTGCTGTTTCACTTCCTGCTCGGAAATAAGGGTTTCCTTCAGCAGTTCACGGCTGTCGGCAAGAGCCTGCGTTTCTTCGGAGAATTTCTGGCGCGCATCGTTCATGCGGTTTTCGATATCGCTGAGCTCAAGCGGGAGCTTGGCGTTTACAAGGCTTTCGAAATCGGACCGTGCCGTAGCGTATTCCCGCTCCAGCCGCGGCAGATCACGTTCCCATGTTGAGGCATCGAAGCGGAGCAGGGCGTCTCCCTTCCTGACCTGGGAACCGTCCGGGACGACATCGACGACCGTTGCATTCCATAGTTCGGACATTATGTTCCTGACGGTCCGGGATTCGATCGAGCCGTCGTAAACCGACCAGACCTGGAACTCGCCGGAAGTCACTGGTTCGGTGAATTGTTCCTGTGAGCCTCTCCTGAGAACAAAGCAGGTTACCAGGAAGACCACGACGGCTGGTATCAGCCATTGCATGAGTTTCTTCGAGTTTACCGGCATTACTGTTCCTTCCCTGGTCTCAAGTCTGAAGGATACTCAATCAGTGAGCCCAATACACGTTTTAGTTTGTATGCGGCCGTTGAAGTCTCCGCCTGGGCGGACAGGAGCTGGATCTCGGCCTGGGACAATTCTCCTTCGGCGTCGGTGACGGAGAAGCTGTCGCCCTTGCGCATTTCAAAGAGGCGGCGCGCGAGTTTTGTGCGGTCCTTGGCCACCTGGTAGTTTTTTTCGGCGAATACGATCTGTTCCCGGGCGCGGTTGTAGGACAGGATTTCCTGCTGGACCTGGCGGCTTATGGCCGACTTAACTTCCTCGATCCTGATTTCTGTGAGCTGATTACGGATGAATGCTTCGGAAAGCGCAACCTGCTCGTTGCGCATGAGTATGTCGGAACCAAGTGACAGGCCGACAAACCATACGCTTTCGCCAGGCTTTGATGCTGAAAGAGTTTCTCCTTCGCCTACCAGTTCGTAGCGGGAGATCATCTTGAGGTCAGGGAGCAGGTTCCTTCGCGCAATGCGGACACCGCGTTTAGCGTCTTCGAGGTCCTGCAGGATCTGGGCGTAATCAAGCCTGTTCTGCAGGGAGAATATCACGGCGGTTTCAGTGTTGGTTAGTTCGACAGTTACGAGGGGAGCCGGCACGACTTTGAATTCTGTTGCCGGGGGGAATCCCAGCAATTCCGCGTAATCTGCGCGGAGCGACTTGAGCCGTTCTTTTGTATTGTTATACTGCAGTTGCTCGTTTCCAAGTCTCAGGCTGGAACGCAGGGAATCCACGCGGGTAACCCGTCCCTGCTTTTCCCTGACCTGGGTCAGGCGATTGAGACGTGTGAGGCGTTCTATGGCTTTCTCCTCGTAATCAATCTGGCGCTGGAGCATCAGGAGTTCCTCGTGCATGGAAACGACCTGGACGATCAGGTCGGTTTTCTGGATCTCAAACTGGCGCCTGGCTGTTTTCAGGCTGTTCTTTGCCTGGATTACGGGTTCTTCGTTGACGAGTTTCCCGACACTGCGGAGGATTGGCTGCTGGATTTGAACACTTATTGAACTTCGGTGAGTGTCTGCGGCTTCCGGGAAACAGTTTTTTGTCGTGCCGGCGCTGATCGTGGCCTCGGTGCCGATAACGGATTTTTTGGATACATCCAGCCCATAGGTTGTGGAATCCATTGCGCTGCCGGCTTCCGCGGAGATTCTCGGAGTGACATTGAACATGAAAGCGAAGCCGGCCCTTTGAATGTTCAGGCCGCTTGACTCGAGTGTCAGCAGGGTCTTCTTGATTTCCCTGTTCATTTTGAGGGCGGAATCAATTGCCTGTGACAGGCCGATCTCCTGTTCGGCGCCAGGTGCGTCTGGTACAGGACACGACATAAGTGACAATAGAAACAAGAGGAGCGAGAGAAGTGCTTCGGCTCGCATGGTAATCCAAGTCTTATTTATCGGGTAATTCTTTATAATCAGGTTTCTGTTTTTGCGACAGTTCCCAGAGTTTGGCATATTTAATATACGCTCCAAATGAGTTAAGAACTGCGATGACAAAACCATGTGACCCGTCCATGATTCCCCCTTTCAGGAAATATCCCTTTATAAAGCGGCCTAATGGCCTGAGGATAAGGTCACTCCACGAGAAGGACGATTCACCGGCAAAGCGCTGCTGGGCCGTAATGCTGGAGAAACGGTTTAAGGTGTCAACGTGGTCATGAATGTCGTTGTGAGTATAGTGCCATATGGGGTTACTGAGTCTTTTCACTGGGCCGTTAACGATAACATGGTCGTGGGGCTCCTGACCCTCGGTACGGCCGTATTCTTTTTTAAAGAGGCGGATCTTCAGGTCCGGATACCATTCGCCGTGACTGATCCATTTGCCGATGTAGTAAACCTGCCTGGGAAATTTGTACCCGACGTATTCGCCAGAGCTGTATTCGAGCTCGGTAAGTATTTCCTGCTTAAGGCCGGGTGATACTTCTTCGTCTGAATCCATGAACAATACCCAGGGATAGTTCGCCTTCTCCCTGATAAGGTTACGCTGGCCGACATATCCGAGCCATTCATGCTGATAGACTTTGTCCGTGTATTTCCTGCATATTTCAATGGTATGGTCGGTGCTGAAGCTGTCCATTATTACGATCTCGTCGCACCAGGTCAGGCTTTCCAGGCATCTTTGTATCCTGCTTTCTTCGTTAAAGGTGATAACGCAGGCGGAAATTTTCTCGCGCATTTTTCTTCCTTTCGGAATATCTTCCATTATCTTGCCTGGACCTGACTGGTTCATAATTCAGTTTGGTTGAACGGGGCCGCCGGATTTATTCTGTTTCCTTAAAGTCCCTGAGGAATAATTCAGAAGAGCTTTGGGCCTGGCATCTTCATCCTGGAGCTTGTCGTGGTAAAACACCCTGACGACATAGCCGTAGAATTGTTCCGTGAGCGCATTGCCCGGGACCGTTTTCCTTGAGCCTTTTGGAACAACATATGAGGCTATCGCGACGGCCTGGGTGTCCTGGAGCCATTGCGGAGATTTCAGGGGTTTTGAGGGAACAACTGCGCTCGTCGGAATGATTGACTTGCCGTCGGCTGACTGATCAAAAAAGGAAACTTGAATACTGACTGCGCTGTCTTTCATGTTACTTGCAGATGCTTCCCTTTGAAGGCCGATGGTAATCACGCGCATCTCGTCAAAGTCCTCATTTTCCTGGAACTTCTGCTGCTCGATGGAGGCTATTTTTATATGAGGATCGGGTATTTCGGGAATCGGTCGATTCGTGGCAGGGATGGACAGGGGAACATGTGACTGCTGCCTGCCCTCCGGCGGAAGAGCAACGGAAGGCGGAGCCGGCTTGGCTGTCAATTCGCTTACTGTCTGTTTGATGCCGACGAGATCTTCCCTCATCTTCCGGATTTCCTCGGATACCGGCGCGGGCAGTTCGGCCACTGTATTTGTCGCGGCTTTTTCGTCAAGTTTGACGATTTTTGCAACTGTCTGGGTCGGTGACACATTGGACCGGACCGTGGAAACGACGACCTGAGCAGGAGGAACTGTAGATGATTCGTTCATTATTTTCTGGCAGAAAGACAGTACCGCATAGATCACGACCAGGAGGGGGATGATAATAAGCAGGGGGGTCAGGGAGATGTTCTTTATGCGGATTCCGGCTGCTTTCCTGGTGAGGTCTGTTTCTACCGTAGCCTGTACGAGAAAACGTGACCGCCCGATTTCGATAATGTCGCCGTGTTTTAAATGCGCTTCCTTGACCTCGCGATTGTTGACAAGCATCTTGTTCATTGAGCCCAGGTCGCTGATCTGGAGACCCGTCAGCGCCTTGTGTTCAAGGACCGCGTGTTTTGAGGCAACTTCCTTGTCCAGGAGACAGATGGCGCATTCTGGGTCGCGTCCAATGGTCATGGGCTCGCTCGCAACTGTTATGCGCTGCCCCTTAAGGTTCCCTGTCAGAAATATCAGTCTGTACATCATTGGGGGTTAAAACCTTTCGTACCCGTTACAAAGTAATTGCTCGGTAGTTTTAAGGGAAAGAGGATGAGAGTCAAGCAGTGAATCTGATCCGGATATTGCACCAAAGACGGGCAATATCCGCCCGAAGGGCCGATCTGGCCCCGAATTCTCGCGGCCAATCGGGATTATCCCGACTTGCGATTTGCAGTCAAATCGCAAGGTCGGTTTCAATGATTCTCTCCTTATTGCTGAAGCGCTTATTGCATAAGCGTTAAAACGCTCATGCAATAAGCGGGTATGCATTGAATACGGCGTCAATTTTCCTTTATCAATTGCGGGTAATTCATTATCTTACAGCAGTTTAGTTGCTGAATCGACTTTGGAACCTGCAGAAAGGATTAGATGAGAATACTTTCAGGGATACAGCCATCGGGCAAGCTGCATATTGGAAACTATTTCGGAATGATGAAGCCGGCCCTTGAAATGCAAAAAGAGGGTGACACCTTTCTGTTTATAGCCAATTACCATGCGTTGACCAGCGTTTCCGACGCCGCGCAAATCAGGAAAGCCACAATGGATGTCGCGCTGGATTTCCTCGCGTGCGGACTGGATCCGGAGAAAACAGTTTTTTTCAGGCAGAGCGATGTTCCGGAAGTGACTGAATTGACATGGCTGCTTTCCGTGGTTACCCCGATGGGCCTGCTGGAAAGGTGCCATTCGTACAAGGACAAGATCGCAAAGGGGCTTTCTCCAAACCACGCTCTTTTTGCTTATCCCGTGCTCATGGCGGCGGACATACTTGCCTACCAGTCCAACATTGTCCCGGTGGGCAGGGACCAGAAGCAGCATGTCGAGGTTACCCGTGACATTGCCATGAAATTCAACAATGAATTCGGGCAGGTATTTACCATCCCTGAGCCTTCTATCAGGGAGACGGTGGCAATGGTTCCCGGGGTGGACGGGCAGAAGATGTCTAAATCCTATAATAACCACATTGAAATGTTCGGGGATGAAAAGGAGACGCGAGCCCGCATCATGAGGATAGTGACCGACAGCAGGGAGCTTAAGGATGCCAAGGATCCGGAGAAATGCAACGTCTTCGCGCTTTACCGGCTTTTTGCGGCCGATGCCGAGAGGAAGACAATGGAAGAGCGCTACAGGAACGGCGGTTACGGATATGGTGATGCCAAGAAAGCGCTCTTCGATGCCATGTGGAGCTATTTCGAGCATTTCAGACGGAAGAGAAAAGAGCTCCAGAACGACATCTATTATGTTGAAGAGGTGCTGAGAAAGGGCGGGGAACGGGCCGGCGCCGAGGCTGCAAAGACACTCAATGCCGCTCGCAGGGCAATGGGAATTGATTAGGATAAAGTAATCTCAGATTTCAGATTGCAGACTGGGGCGGATGGCTGGATCGTAACAGGGACATTTGATTTATGGCAGTACAGGAAGAATACAAGGTTGAACTTGAAGTGTTCGAGGGGCCGCTCGATCTCCTTCTTTACCTGATCAAGAAGGAAGAAGTTGATATTTACAATATCCCGATTGAGAAGATCACCACACAGTACATGGAGTACCTCAATCTGATGCGAATGCTGGACCTCAATATTGCGGGTGAATTCATCGTCATGGCTGCGACCCTCATGATGATAAAGAGCCGCATGCTTCTGCCGGTTGAGGAGCGGCCCGAGGTGCAGGACGAGGAGGAGGGCGAGGACCCGAGATGGGACCTGGTGCGCCGTCTCGTCGAATACAAGAAGTTCAAGGATGCGGCGATGTTTCTCCAGGAGAAGGAGCTTTACCAGGAGAATGTTTTCTCACTCGGGGTCGACGGCGTGGTGCTGGGACCGGAGGACCCCGGCGCCGTACTGCAGGATGTGAGCCTGTTTGACCTGATAACGGCATTCAATGATGTCCTTAAGAAGGCAAAGCCGGAAGCAATAGGAGAAATCCTTGCTGAACATTTTACTGTTGCAGATAAAATAGATACCATCCTGTGTATTGTCAGCGGGGGAAAGACCATTACCTTCTCTGAACTTTTCGGTGAATCTGCAACACGCCACGAGATAGTGTGCACTTTCCTGGCGCTCCTTGAGTTGATAAGGTTGCGGCAGATAGGAGTTTCCCAGAAGGAACATTTTGGTGTGATAACAATAAGCCGTATCGAGGATTCAGGTGAGAAGGCCCCGGTGGCTGAAAGTATTACTGAAGAGGAAGAACAGGTTATAACAGGGGCGCCTGAGGAGAGCGCTCCTGTTGAAATGCCGAAGGAAGAAAAAGATGTCGAATAATGATGTTGTTCCGGAACTGAAACAGATACTGGGCGCCATGATATTTGGCGCAAACCGTTCGCTGAGCCTGAAGGAGATGAGGAAATGTCTCCAGGAAGTTGCCCAGCTTGAGGGGGGCGAGGCCGCGGCGTTCGGAAAAGTGACGGAGTCCGACGTGCGGACGGCCCTTGACAGCTTTTCGGCAGACATAAAGGCGGCGCGCTGCGGTATCCACGTGGATGAAGTAGCCGGTGGACTGCGCCTTCACAACGACGCATCCTGCGGCAAGTGGCTGAGGCATCTGCTCAATGCGGGTAAGCCCAGCAGGCTTTCCCGTCCGGCCCTGGAGACACTGGCAATTATTGCCTATCGCCAGCCGGCATCGAGGGCCGACATCGAGGCCGTGCGCGGCGTTACGGTCGATCACATCATCAAGACCCTGCTTGAAATGCAGCTGATCAAGATATCGGGCCGAAGCGAACTGCCGGGCAGGCCGTTTCTTTATTCGACAACGCATGCCTTCCTCGAGCATTTCGGCCTGAAGGATTTAAGCGAATTGAGCAGTATGGAGCCGATGCTGTTAGCTGCCAGGGAAATCCAGGTGAGGAATCGTCGCGCCCAGGAAGAGGCTGCGGGAAAAGCGCAGGAATCGGTTAAAGACGAAAGCGGGGAGGCAGGAAAGACCGATACCGGTTCGCAGGCCAAGCCTGTTATTGAAGAAGAGGAAGAAACTGTCGAAGAGGAAGATGAGGACGAATTCGACGAAGATGACGAAGATGAGGATGACGACGAAGATGAAGACGAGGATGAAGATGAGAAATAGACCGATTTCCAGCGCCGATAAAAGAAAACTCAGCAAGTTAAGGCAGAACATAGACGAAATCGACCTGGAGATCGTGAACCTCCTTAATAAACGTGCTCTTAATGCCCTCAAGACCGGCATGATAAAGAAGAAGGCGGGAATGGGGGTTTATGATCCGGCAAGGGAGCACCAGGTCTTCAAGCGTGTTCAGAAACTGAGCAGGGGGCCCCTTGACGAAACCGCTGTCAGTGCAATATACCGCAGTATTATCTCCGCCTGCCGCGCGCGGCAGAAGTAATGGTTTTCCTGATTTAATAAAAAACATTCTGTCAGAATCTTATGAGTACATTTGCGAAACTGGCCAATCCGTGGGTCAAGAAACTTGGGACATACGAACCCGGCCGCCCGATTGAAGAGGTTGCGCGCGAACTTGGGTTTAAGGATGTAGACGACATCTTCAAGCTTGCATCGAACGAAATTGCGCTTGGTCCGTCCCCACTTGCCATAAAAGCCATGCGGAGGGCTATAGCCGGGATGCATCGCTATCCTGACGGGAATGCCTATTACCTGAAAAGAGCCATCGCTGGAAAACTGGGTTTGAAACCGGGCCAGATATTGCCGGCCAACGGGAGCAACGAAATCATAGAGTTTTTAGGTCATGTGTTTCTCGGGCCGGATGCCGGGATTGTCATGGCCGACCGCGCGTTTGTGGTTTACAAACTGATAGCGGAAACTTTCAGGGCAAAAGTGGTTTCTGTTCCTATGAAAAATTTTACGCATGACCTTGATGCCATGCTGGCTGCGATTCGCCCCGGCACAAGGATTGTTTTTATTGCCAACCCGAATAATCCCACGAGCACGATGGTGGATGGGAAGGCCCTGGACAGGTTCATGGGCAAAGTTCCGGGTAATGTCATCGTCTGCATTGATGAGGCATATGTTGAATTGCTGCCGCGATCCAAACAGCCTGATACTTTGAAATACGTAAAGGCCGGCCGCAACGTGGTGTTAATGCGCACTTTCTCGAAGACCTACGGGCTTGCCGGTCTCCGTATCGGCTATGCCATTGCGCCGGAAGAGTGCATTAAGTTGCTGGAGAAGGTCCGTCAGCCCTTCAATGTCAATTCCATGGCGCTGGCAGGGGCGGAGGCGGCCTTGAAAGACGATAAACACGTGGCCCGGACCCGGAAAATGGTAAGTGAGGGGATAGCGTTTTTTGAGCGTGAATTTAAAAGGCTGGGGCTGCCGTACGTGCCGGCGTCAGCCAACTTCATTCTTGTCAAAGTTGGCAATGGGCGCGTGGTTTTCAACAGGCTTATGCGGGAAGGTGTCATTGTCAGGCCCATGGATGCCTATGGCCTGCCTCAGTATGTAAGGATTACGGTCGGAAAGAGCGTGGAAAACAAAAGGTGCATTAGTGCGCTTGATAGTGTATTATAAATGAGCTGAAAATCGAACATGAAAAAACTTGCCATAATTGGACTTGGACTGATGGGCGGATCTCTTGGGCTGGCTGCGAAGAAAAAACGCATTGCACGGCATGTTTGCGGCTATGCCCGGCGTGAAGAAACCAGGCAGGAAGCCTTGAAACGCGGGGTTGTAGACCAGGTCTTTGATAAGCCGGAAGATGCGGTTAAAGATGCTGATGTTGTGGTTTTCTGCCTGCCGGTCCTTTCGATTCCGGAACTTGTGAAAATCTGCCTGCCTTATTTCTCCAACGATTGCGTTGTCACCGATGTCGGCAGTACCAAGGCGGAGCTGGTAGGCGAAATGGACAAGCTCTTCAGGAAGAGCAGGGCCGTTTTTGTGGGAAGTCATCCTATCGCGGGTTCTGACGAATCGGGGCTGGCAGCAGCCAGCGCGGAGCTTTACGAAAAGGCGGCTGTTATTATTACGCCGAGGCACGGCATGATAAACAAGGAAGTCTCAAAAGTGCGGAGAATGTGGGAAGAGGCAGGCGGCCGGGTCTTTATCATGGGGCCGAAGGACCATGACGTTACGATTGCCCGGACCAGCCATCTGCCGCACCTGGTGGCTTCCATGCTTGTCAGCACTGTCTGGCGGGTTGGGAAAGATGCCGGCCGTTTTTGCGGTACCGGTTTTCGTGACGCAACTCGAATAGCGGCCGGGTCGGAAGACGTATGGCACGATATTGTGAAGAGCAACAGGCGTGCTGTCATCCAGGAACTTAATGAATTCACCAAGACACTTAACCGCGTCAGCGCTATGGTGAAGAGAGGCGATTTCCGCGGTGTTCGTGATTTTCTTTCCGAAAACAGGCAGAAGAGGAAGGAATTCGAGGAGCAGTTCAAAAGGGAACGACGGCCATGAGCAGTGGCAGTTCCGATTCCATGGTTATACATCCATGCGGCCCGGTCAGCGGTACAATCAGGGTCCCGGGCGACAAGAGCATTTCCCACCGTGTAGCGATGTTGGGCGGATTGTGCTCCGGCGAGTCCGTGATTGAAGGATTTCTGACAGCAGAGGATTGCCTCAACACCCTTCGCGCGGTCGAGATGCTTGGTGCATCCGTGAGCCGCAGCGGCAAATTGATAAGTATTAGGGGAACAGCGGGCAGGTTCAGGCAGCCTGCCGCGGTGCTCGACATGGGTAATTCAGGGACCGGTATGCGGCTCATGGGCGGGCTTTTGGCCGGCCAGGATTTTGTATCGGAGATGACCGGTGATGCATCCCTTCGTTCGCGTCCGATGCGCAGGATAAAGGAACCGCTTGAACTGATGGGCACCGTGGTGGACCTGCTGGGTAAGAATGGCTGTGCGCCTGTAAGGATTCGTGGCGGGAAATTAAAGGGTATTGAATACAGGACGCCTGTTGCCTCGGCACAGGTCAAATCATGCGTTCTTCTTGCCGGGCTGTTTGCGGACGGCACCACGACAGTGGTTGAACCCAAATTAACCCGTGACCATACTGAAAAGGCACTGGCTGGCGCAGGTATACCGGTCAGATGTGACGGGGCCCGTATTTCCATAGACGGGTATGGTGCGGAGGGGCCGAGGTTCAATGGGCGCAGGTGGGCTGTGCCGGGTGATTTCTCGTCAGCGGCATTCTGGCTGGTTGCGGCGGCATGTGGTGAGAACTCCCGGGTGACGGTGGAGAATGTCGGACTCAATACACGCCGTACTGCGCTGTTGGATGTTTTAAGACGAATGGGTGCGGAGGTTAAGGTAAAGTCTCAAGTCTCAAGTATCAAATCTCAGGCTGAGTGGGAGCCCGCCGGGACGGTTACCGTTGCAGGCAGGGGATTGAAGGGCACAGAGGTCGGCGGCGACGAGATACCCAACCTTATTGATGAACTGCCGCTGGTCGCGGTGCTTGGCGCGATGGCGGATGGACCGACAGTTATCCGGGATGCCGCAGAACTGCGGGTCAAGGAATCTGACCGCATTGCCACCATGGCGAAGGGGCTTTCAACGCTTGGCGTTAAGGTGGAGGAAACACCCGACGGCATGGTGGTTCACGGAAAGTCGAAGATCAAGGGCGGTGTCCAGATAGACAGCTATGGAGATCATCGCATTGCCATGGCATCGGCGATACTCTCATTCTTTGCGGACAGCCCGGTAAGAATAAATAACGTTGCGTGCATCAATACCTCGTATCCGGGGTTTCAGAAACACCTTAAGGAGCTTGCTGGCCAAAATGAGTAATAAAGTCGTGGCAATAGATGGTCCCTCGGCATCGGGCAAGTCCACTGTGGCAAGACGTGTGGCATTCGGGCTGAAGTATCTCTACGTGGATTCCGGTTCGCTTTACCGCGGAATTACCTGGAAGGTTCTGAAAGAAGGTGTCAGCACCGCGGATGCCGGTAAAGTGGCGGAGATTCTGGAAGCGATGGATATTTCCTTTTTTGTGGCCGATGGAGCTGTCCGTTTCAAGGTTGATGGGATTGAACTTAAGGGTGAGATCCGGACGATTGAAGTCAATGAGAACGTCAGCAAAATAGCGGCCATGCCGGCGGTACGGTCACAGGTTGTAGCATGGCTGAAGGACATGGACCGATTTGGCAATCTCGTCATGGAAGGCAGGGACATAGGGACAGCGGTGTTTCCCTCGGCCGAGTTCAAATTTTACCTGGATGCATCGGAGGAGGAGCGTGCAAAGAGAAGATTCCAGGAAATCCATGATGGTGTGAAGAAAATCACCTTTACGGAGGTTGACCAATCCCTGAGGCGGCGTGATGCCATAGACAAGGGCAGGAAAATGGATCCGCTCAAGGTTGCGCAGGGGGCTGTAATAGTTGACACGACCTCGATGAGTATTGACAAGGTAGTAGAATTCATCCTGGCACGGCTGAAGGCTTCGGCAGGCCGTTAGTGTCTCATACGGAAGCCAATCCCTCGCCTTTAGGTCGGAGGCCATGCGCGTCAACCAGAGAAATGCTGGATATATTGAGATATCGGAGATGTCGTCTCGTTAGACCACACAACTTATTGTCACCCTCACCTAACCTCTCCCCTGAAGGGAGAGGAATTCTTCTTCCTCGCCCCTTGGGGGAGAGGATTGATGGCGCGAAACTCGCCATTGATGTGAGGGGTATTTCCGCATTCTCCGTCTTAGGTTGCGTATGTCCGGAGGAGGGGAGCTGGAGACAGATTAAGATCCCCTCCTTGGAGGGGAATACGCCCTAGGCGGAGGGGTGGGTGAGTCGTCGATTCTATGCGTTTGTTTTTGATGTTGCCTGTCAGTGGAAGGATATGTATATTCTGCCTGTTTTTGAGGAAATCCTATGGGCAAAGATGATTGTATAGAAGTGATTGGGATGGTGACCAAAGTGTTACCAGCCACCATGTACATGGTGAAACTGGAAAATGGTCATGAACTCCTGGCTCATATTTCCGGCAAGATGCGCAAGCATTTCATCAAGATCACCACTGGCGACAAGGTCACGGTTCAGATATCGCCATATGACCTGAACAAGGGGCGGATCTGTTACCGGCACAAGGACTGATGTTTCTACCGCGGATTGATACGCTGCCGGACTCCAAGCATTACGGGTACAGGGCGTGGTTTCTCTTCTGCTGGTCTATTGAGGACTGTCAGTTTTCCTGTTGATGGATTCATGGCGATCATGATGCTGCTTCCTCCGCCATCCATTGCAATTGCTTCGTGGCATCCCAGGTTTCTCATAAGTTCCGCTGATTCTGAGAGATACAGCCCATCGCTGTATTCCGGCTGCCGGCCATCAACGACAACCATAAACAGCCAGCGTCCTGTTTTGTCGTAACCAAGCAGGGTACGCGGATGCAGTTTTTCTGTGCTGCTGGCTATTATTTTTCCCCTGTGGACAAGAAGCCCGGACCAGTCGGAAACTGCTTCCGAGGGTTTCTCTTTCGCATCCGGGTTGCCGATGTGGGGTTTACCGTCAAAATCGATCCATAACGGGAAATGACTTGCAGATGGTTTGCTCCTGACGACTCCGTTGGAAACAGCAAGTCCCGTGATGTTGACCGGCTTGCCTTTGAACCAGTTGTTGTCCGTTGCGGCATTGGTGGTTTTAAGGCTTTGGAAGCCGTTGGCGTTGATGGCTGCAATGGCGTTGTGGCTGGCGGCAAGTATTCCGGGTTCCTCAAGTGTGGCTTCTGCCGGTCCGCGCGCATCTGGATCATCGCTGATTATTGTAAATACCTGGCAATTGGTGCTTTGCAGGTCGATTCTCAGGAAATGTATTCTCAGGAGCCTTGGTGTATCTCTTGACTCCTTCCAGTAGATAACTGGTGCGGGTTGTTCGACCCCGGCCGACGGGGCTTTATTGGAAAAGATGACAAGACTGTCTGCCGCGGCAACGGCATCGAATGGGAGCAGCAGATACAAGAAAACTAATGCTATGCGACAATAGCTCATATGTACCTTTAAACAGATGACATTATGAGTATACGTAAAAGTAGTAGTAAAGGGCAAGTTTTGAGGTAATTGGACCTTCAATGCGCTAAAGAATGATGCCCTGGATGTTATGTTACGCCAGGATAAGCGCGTGGATGGGCTCGGCGGGCAGTTGGTGGCGATGTTCAAGGATAAAGAACATGACGATGTTTGGCGTGACTATTGCGTTCAATATTTCGGTATGTATTACAATTTGAAGTGGCTTGGAGATAAGCAGGGCGAGAAGGGCGCTAGTGTTGAATCTGTCGGGGCGCAGAAAATTGAAGATCCGGAGAGAAAAGATATTGAAGACGCGTACTGGGAAGCGATGAAGGAGAAGGACAAAAGCACTGCCGGTACTTCATTGTTGAACTTGGAATCCCTGTCGAGAATGCATCCTGATTTTGACAGGCAGAAGATTGCCAGTAAAGCGCTGGAACTTGCGGCGGACAACGGTTGTATTGAAGCATCAAGAATAACAGCACTGCGTGTTTGCGGCATGATGAACAAGACAGAAGCCCTGCCTGTAGCCAGAGAGATTGCCCAGACGGGGGAGACAATCATGCTGCGCATGGCAGCCATAGCAACAATCGGTGACCTGGGCAGCAAGGACGACGTGGAGCTTGTGCAGTCGCTGGTTAATAATCCTGAGAAACGAATCAAGACCATCGCGGAAGCTGCATTGAAGAAAGTAAAGGCCCGGGCTGGAATCAAAGAGCAGGGCGGGGTGTAAAAGGGATGGGAGCATGCAGAAAGAGTCTTTCCATAAAGGCATCAAGTTCACGAAATTAAGAAAGATATTTCGAGCTGTGCTGGCCTTGTCTTTGTCTGTTCTCTCATTGCCGGTCATGGGCGCCAGTAGCGCACCCAAAATTGCATGTAAAGCCCCTGTTTATGATTTCGGGACAATGGACAGCAGTGAATCGACAGAGCACACCTTTGTTATTTTGAACGAGGGAACGGCTGATCTGGAGATTGGCCGGATAAGGGGGTGCTGTGGAGCTACGGCTGTAAGCGCTACCAACAGGGTGGCTCCCGGCACGAACACAACCGTTAAGATCAAATTTACGCTTGCAGGCCGACAGGGCATTCAGAAAAAGGCTTTTTACGTTGCTTCGAATGATCCGACTCAACCGTACTATCAACTGATGATGTCAGGCACCATATCCTTAATGGTGAGCGTTCAGCCGCCGAGCATTGATTTTGGCAGGGTGCAAAAGGATACTGTTGTTGAACAAGAGGTCAAATTCAGTTACCAGACCAAAAATGCAGTCTCTATTACAAATCTCGTTGTTGAAGGGAAAAGCTTTTCTGCATCGAAAGAAACAACAGCGGATGGGGCGCGAATTAAGGTGAAGACGGTTCCGCCTCTTCCTCAGGGGGTGTCTTACGGGAAAATTCTGCTTTTTACTGATAATACTAAATATTCCAAGATTGAAGTGCCCCTCGTTGCTACGGTATCAAGGGACATCGTTGTTGTGCCTGAAGAGATTTCTCTGGTTGGCGGTGACGGTAATAAGGTTGAGCCCGTAAAGCGTTATGTTGCTATGAGGTCCAGAAGCGGGAAGAAGTTCAGTATACTGAAAACATCTCTGCCTGAAGAAGAAATGAAAGCAGAGATAAGTCCGGTCGGTGACAACGGGTATAAGATAGAAATAAAGAACATAATGCCATTTGAAGACCTGGAAGGAAAGACCATCATCATAACCACAGACCATCCTGAGACGAAAGAAATAATTCTTCCGATCCATGTTTCTCATGGGAACACGAGGAAATAATTACGGGTAGCTCTGTGAAGTTGCGCTTATTCTGTAGCCTTGTCCTTGCGTCTTTCTGCCTGTCGCCCGCGGCAGAAACTCCTCCTGTAGTCATCGACTATTTCTACGAAGCCGGGTGTGCCGACTGCTACCGCGTCAAGAACCAGATCCTGCCTGATCTCAAGGAAAGGTTTGAGGGCTTTTATGTTCTGAACAGCTACGATGTGGGCATCAAATCCAACGTGATCCGGCTGGCCGCTTATCATGAGAAGCTCAACATCGTGAGCAACAAGCCGGTGATGATGGTGGTAGATTACCGGTATGTGTTTAATGGATTTGAAACAATAAAGGCCGGTGTTTTGAAGAAGATCGATGAATGCATCGCCGAGAGGCAGGAACCGGGCTGGAAAGCTCCTGTAGCCATTGAGGTCAGCGAGAAAGCCCTGCAGGCCAGGATGAATGGCTTTACCGCGTCGATTGTGACTACTGCCGGGTTGATTGACGGGCTTAATCCCTGCGCCATAGCCTCCCTGGTCTTCTTTATGAGCCTTCTGGCTGTGGCGAAGGTGAAGGGCAGGGGATTACTGCTTATGGGCATTTCCTTCTGCCTGGCATCATTTTTAACCTATACAGCGCTGGGGTTTGGGCTGTTAAGGGCTTTGCTGTAAACGCCGGTTGAAAAGTGAAGCGGTAATGAGGGCGGTTTAAAAGTGCGGCACCCTATATAGACCTACGGTAATGGGTTTGAGAGAATGAGCATTTTCTCAAATTCATTAACGGAGGTA
>Ga0172375_10006540_pt1 | contig 16289 bp, 14 predicted proteins | sample LakKiv1m_FD_114537 | JGI IMG/M metagenome (GOLD analysis project Ga0172375, IMG submission 114537) | Freshwater microbial communities from Kabuno Bay, South-Kivu, Congo - kab_092012_11.1m | ecosystem: Environmental > Aquatic > Freshwater > Lake | place: Democratic Republic of the Congo...
TACCTTCTCAGTTATCATGAAATTGAATTTCTGAAGGCTGAAGCTTATGTAAGGAGTGGCAATCTTGCCCTGGCTGATACAGCATTGCGAAAAGGAGTTACAGCAGCATTTCAGAAAGTTAATATCGGTCTGACTGCTGCTGAGGCCAAAGATTATTTCAATACGGAAGTCAGGCCCAGGTTCACGGCTAATCCATTATCAGAAGTAATGAATCAGAAATACATCGCTTTTTACGAAGAGGAAGCATCTGAAGCCTATAACGATTACAGAAGGTTAACAGCAATGAGAAATAATGTGATACACCTTGATAATCCCTTAAATACAACCCTTTTCCCTTTCCGTTTTGCATATGCATCCAGTGATGTTACTACAAACTTCAATATCAGGGATGCTTATGATGATGGCACTTATGTTTATTCAGAAAAAGTCTGGTGGGCAGGAGGTACTCGATAAGTTCCGCGTATAATAGTTAAACCAATAAGAAATTAAAAATGAAAAAGATTAAAATATTAGGATTTATCGTCATACTGATGATGTACTCAATCAGTTGTGATGAGCTTCCCGACCCGGCAGGAGAGAGAGGTGTTGCAGTAGTTCCGGGCATAACCGGTCTTAACCCGGGAGTGTTTGATGTCAACGATCTCCAGAATTCCTTTGTCAGGTTCACAATAAACCTTCCTGCAGGAACAACTGTGCCAGAGGCCACTTTAGTAGTCTCGTATAACAACAATCATGCTGATGCAGTAATTACAGAACTTACATCATTTCCGGCAGTTGTCACTGTCACATCAGCTGATGCGGCCCAGAAGCTTGGTATTGCAATCGGAGATATAGAACGCGGCGATGTCTTTGGTTTTGAACTTCTTATAACTTCTAACGGAAGAACAACCCGTTCAACTCCTCTTGCTGTTCCTGTAGCATGTGTCTACACAACAGCTATGTCAACAGGAAGTTTTCATTCAGTATCGGAAGACTGGAACAGCGAGGGGGATATCACTATTACGGCAGATCCCGGCAATCCTTATAAGCTTTATGTCTCAGGGCTTGAAGAGATGGAAGGCCTTGTTGAAGACCTCGGTCCGCTGGTAATGTACGTCGATCCGATCACATATGCTGTAAATGTTCCTCGTAAAGCAATTGCCTCAGATGCATGGGGTTATCACAATATTGCTTATGAAGGTTCAGGTACATTCAGTACTTGTGACGGGACCTATGTTATGAGTTTCGAAATATCAGTCGATGAAGGTAACTGGGGCGCTAATGCTTTTGTTTTCACAAAAAATTAAAGACTGAATTAAAATTATTTTAAAGAGGCTGGTCTTAAGGATCAGCCTCTTTTTATTGTACATAAAATCGTTTCTTTCATTTGTCCGGTAAATAATTACTGCTATCTTTGCACCCACAATTAAAAACAGGTAAAATAAAAAGCGTAAAAAATTAATGGCAGTTAAAATCAGATTAGCTAGGAAAGGCCGCAAGAAACTGGCCTACTACCACATCGTGGTAGCTGATAGCAGGTCGCCACGGGATGGCAGATACATTGAAAAGATCGGAATTTATAATCCGCTCTCTAACCCCGCCACAGTCGAACTCGATTTCGACAAGGCTCTCGGTTGGCTGCAAAATGGCGCAACACCCTCTGATACATGCAGGGCTATCCTGTCTTACAAAGGTGTTCTTATCAAAAAACACCTGCTCGAAGGCGTGAAAAAAGGTGCTTTCGACGATGCTGAAGCCACAAGACGTTTTGAAGAGTGGATGAAGCAGAATGAATCAAAAATTGAATCGAAGAAATCAGGCCTTGAAAAATCCAGGGATGATGAGGTTGAGAAGAAGCTCAGCGCCGAGAAGAAGATCAACGAGGCTCGGGCAGCAAGGCTGGCTAAAAAACAGGCCGAACTGGCAGCCAAAGCCGAAGCTGCAAGCAAACCCGAAGCTCCTGTGGAGGAAGCCGCTACCGCAGCTACAGCAACTGCAGAAGAAACTGCTCCCATAGCTGCTGAGGCTCCACAAGCTGAGGCTCCCATAGCTCCTGAAGCAGAAGAATCTGCTTCAGAAAAGGCTCCGGAAGATAAGCCCCGGGAGTAATTTTGATTCAAAAGATTCAGTGATCAGATGGCTTATAACGCCAACATATTGCTGGGTCGGATCTCTAAAGTACACGGCTTCGAAGGTGCCGTAACAGTAAAGCTGGAAAAAAACCTTATAGAAAATGTACCTGATATGGAATCGGTTTTCCTTGAGATTGAAGGGAAACCGGTTCCTTTTTTTATTGAGTATGCTGAATACCCGGGCGGCGATATCCTGCGACTTAAATTCGATGGATATGATACTACGGAACAGGTTAATGAATTCACAGGCTGCGGTGTGTTCCTTACTTACGGAGAAAATGAGGGAAAAAGCACGGATATTAAGACCTTCCATAACTACCGGATCTTTCTGCCCGATAACAATCTTGCAGGTACTATCTGCGAAATAATCGAGAACCCCGGACAATGGCTCCTGCAAATCATCACACCTGCCGGTAAAGAATTACTGATCCCTTTTCATGAAGACTTTATCGTTTCGACCGATAAAAGAAAGAAGATCATTGTGATGGATCTTCCTGATGGATTGCTTGAGATAAACTGACAGGGTTATCTGCCACCTGCAACATTTCCGGTTTTCATCCGTCTTTACCTAAACTCAACCTTAAAAATTACATGATCGTAATGAAAAAATTCACATTATTTCTATTGACAACTTTTCTTGTTACTTCAATTGCCGCAGGGCAGTCAACAGTAAAGGAAACAAGAGATGTTAAAGGATTTTCCAGGATCAGTTATGGCATTTCAGGTAACCTGTCCATCAGGTTGGGCTCTGAATTCAGTGTCGTTCTGGAAGGCGAGAAAGATGATCTGAGAGAAGTCATCACCGATGTAAGTGATGGTAAGCTCAGGATCAGGCAGGATAACTGGCGCTTCACCTTTGACAGTAAAGTTAACGCTTATGTTACACTTCCTCGTCTAACCGGACTGACTGTCTCAGGCTCCGGAAAAGCAGAGGTCCTTGATCCGGTAAAAGATGCTGACGACTTCACCCTTTCAGTAAGCGGAAGCGGAAAACTGTATGTAAAAGAGCTGGTTGTCGATGACTTCGACTGTAATATTTCCGGTTCTGGAGATATTATTATAACAGGGGCGGGGAGCGCCGACAATGGTGATATATCAATCAGTGGATCAGGTAGTTATAATGGTCCTGACTTTGAAATAGACCATCTGGACATCTCGGTATCCGGTAGTGGCAGTTGTTTTTGCAAAGCTGGTGATTCACTTAAGGCAGGTATCTCCGGAAGCGGAAGTGTAACCTATAAAGGTGAACCGGATATTGATGCAAGGGTTTCAGGCTCAGGACATGTAAGGTCGGCGAAATAACCTATTTTCTGAGGATTTTTATTATTCCATTTTTATCGATGCTGATGACCGGTGAAGGCGAATGCTTTTGCCGGTCATCCTGTTTGTATTTAACTGTATAGTCAGCCTGCCTGATTATTACTTCCTCTATTTCGCTGAAATTTGCCGGTGCCGGTTTGCCGCTTATATTTGCTGATGTTGAAACTACTGGTTTACGAAATCTTTCAATAAGCTCATTGCAGAAAGGTTCGTTACAGATCCTTACAGCTACCGACCCGTCTTCGCTGCAAACACCTGATGCAAGATTTTTACCCTGAGGATAGATGATCGTCAGAGGAGAATCGGAAACACGGGCAAGTTCAAGGGCCGATTCCGGGATATCTCTGACATACCTTTCAAGCATGTCAATACAATTAACCAGTATAATCAGACTTTTGCTCTCTGTTCGCGTTTTTATTCCGAAGATCTTTTCAACTGCAACACTGTTTGTGGCATCGCAGCCCAGTCCCCATATTGTATCGGTTGGATAAAGAATTATACCTCCGTGTTTTAAAACATCGAGGGAATTTTTAAGATCTTCAGTAAAGTTCATGCCTTGATCTTGCTTGATTTCCGGGCTTCTCTGTTAAGCTTTCTCAGCATTGAATATTTGAGGAAGCTCGACCTTGCGCCCTGCCAGCATACTAAATAGCCATACCTGCCATCCAGAAAACCCAGGTGCAGGAAGTAGTTCAGGAAAAACCGCCAGATCATATGAATGGAGGGGGTCATGAAGGTCACTTTTTTCCCGGCTTTGAAATAATCATTTGCAGCTATCTGCGAGAAATGTTCGATTTTTTCGGAGAACTCCTTTTTAGATGTAAAGGTCCAGTGCAGAAGGTCGCCTTCTAACCTCGAAATTTTACTTCCGGGTTTCAGCTGAAAAGTCTCGTGGACATTTATTGGTCCCCATGCTCCCTTCTCTTTATTGAAAAGACGAAGTTGTTTGTCGGGGTACCATGCTGAGTGCCTCATCCATTTGCCGCAAAAATTATTCAGCCTGTTAAAATAGTATCCGTCCGCAAGTATGTTATTCTTTATTTCAATAAGAGACTTTCTCAGCTCTTCGCTAAGCGCTTCATCAGCATCGAGTGACAGTACATATTTATTCGAGGCAAGTGTCAGGGAGTAGTTTTTCTGATCCATGAAACCGGTAAATTCATGTTGAACAAGCCTTACCCCGTGTTTCTTGCAGATATCTATTGTTGAATCAGTCGAAAATGAATCGACAATTATAATCTCATCGGCTATCCCCTTAAGAGATTCGAGGCATTTCCCGATGAATAACTCCTCATTAAATGTAATTATTACAGCAGATATCGATTGCATTTAAAGGATTGTTTATATAAGAACTGATAAAAATAAACATTTCTATTCAGAACTTTAGTTTTAGCTTACCTATTCTTTCTTTCAATTCAAGTATGACCTTTTTCTCATCCTTTTCATCAGCTGCTTCAAAGGTAACAGAAAATCTGATAAATTTTCCGGCATCATCCCAGGGAACAGTAGAAATTGATGATTCTTTTATCAGGAATTCCGAAAATTCTGTTGCTGATTTGAAAACCTTTCCCTGCTCAGTTCCTACTGGTGCTTTCACATAGCAATAAAATGATCCTTTCGGTTTCCTGGCGTCGAATCCGAGTTCATTTAAAGCGCCGACAAGCAGGTCGAACCTCCTTGAATACTTAGCTACAGTTTTGCCGGTAATTTCGGTATGCTTTAGAGCCTGAATGGATGCCTTCTGGATAGCCCTGAACTGCCCTGAATCAGTGTTGTCCTTAACGGTTGCATAGGCTTTGACTGCCTTGCTGTTGCCACAGACAAAACCTATTCTCCATCCTGTCATATTAAATGCCTTTGACAGGGAATGGACTTCGATGCCTACATCCATTGCGCCCTCGGCTGAAAGGAAGCTCAACGGCTTATACCCGTCGTAAGTCAGGGCAGCATATGGGGCATCATGTATAACAACAATATTATTTCTACGGGCAAATTCAACAACCTGTTTAAAAAATTCCGGTGTTGCCACGGCGCCGGTAGGATTATTGGGATAATTCAGATAAAGCATCCTGGCTTTCTTCAAAATGTCACCGGGAATGACCGTGAAGTCAGGGAAAAATGAGTTTGATTCAAGGAGCGGAAGGTTGTAAACCTCTCCTCCGAGATATTTAGTATATGTTGCGGTAACAGGATAACCCGGAACTGTAGTAAGCAGATAATCTCCCGGATTTATAAAGCAGAGAGGCATCATTGCCAGTACTGGTTTTGAGCCTATGCCATGAACAATATGCTCTGAAGGATTGATGCCTGCCAGGCCAAAAACTTTCTCCAGGTATTCTGCCGCTGCTACCTGGAATTCAGGTATCCCGTTATCAGCATACCATCTGTTTTCTGATTTTCCGGCTTCTTCTGACAATGCCCTTACTACGAGCTCATCGGCGGGCCAGTCGGGCTCACCCACCCCCATATCTATCAGATTCACGTCCGGATGTGCCAGCTTAGCAGCAGCTTTTGCCCGCTTGATAAGTTCAAATTTGTAAATTGCTGTTGATTTGCCAAAGTTTTTGCCACCAAGGCGTTCAGATATCTTGTCGTCAAAAAAGGAATTCATTTCTGCTGCAGATAATTATATTGTTTGTATTGACAGTCTAAAAGTAATGACAATATAAGAAATAGTATTCAGAATCTTATAAAGGTTTCATCATAGCTTCGGTTTCTTTTCTTTTCTACTGACAATTATAGCTCAAATCCGGTTCAAGAATATCACATTTTTCATTTGGATTAATAAAAAACTAGTTTAGTTTTGTAGCCTTAAATTCTTACATCTCAATTTCAGAATTAATTAAAACTTATATTATTATGAACCCTATTTTTTGGATCGTACCGGTTGCAGCACTTTTTGCACTGTTATTCGCCTGGATCTTCTACAAAAGTATGAAACTTCAGGAGGAGGGAACTGACAGAATGAAAGAGATCGCTGCATACGTCAGGGAAGGAGCGATGGCTTACCTCAGACGCCAATACACAGTTGTTTTAAAGGTTTTCGGGATACTTGTTGTTCTGCTTACCATACTTGCCTATTTTGGTATACAGAACCCTTTCGTTCCTGTTGCCTTCCTCACAGGAGGTTTCTTCTCCGGCCTTTGTGGCTACCTGGGGATGAAAACAGCAACTTTTGCCTCTAACAGAACAGCCTGGGCTGCATCAAAATCGCTGAACAAAGGTCTTCAGGTTGCTCTCAGGAGCGGTGCTGTTATGGGCCTCGTGGTTGTAGGCTTCGGTCTTCTTGATATCGCCCTCTGGTTTCTTATTCTGAATGGTCTTGTATTTACTGAAGCACATATGGTTTCAGGATTTAAATTCCTCGGTCTTACTTTTGTGCAACCCGGAACTACAGAACATGAGAAGCTTATCGAAATTACGGCAGTGATGCTTACATTCGGTATGGGTGCTTCAACACAGGCTCTCTTTGCACGTGTTGGCGGCGGTATATTTACAAAAGCTGCCGACGTTGGAGCTGACCTTGTCGGAAAAGTAGAAGCCGGGATACCGGAAGATGATCCGCGTAATCCTGCAACAATTGCTGATAACGTAGGCGATAACGTTGGCGACGTAGCCGGTATGGGCGCCGACCTTTATGAATCATATGCAGGTTCTATTCTTGCAACTGCCGCACTGGGTGCTGCACTTCCTGCTGCAGCTGGAATGGATCAAATGGAAGCGGTAATCGCCCCTATGGTCGTGTCGGCTATAGGTATTTTCCTTTCAATTGCCGGAGTTTACCTGGTAAGAACAAAAGAATCAGCCACTCCCAGAGTCCTTCTTCGTGCTCTTCTTCTCGGAACAGGAGGAAGCTCTGCTCTTATCCTTGTGGTTCTGGCAGTTATGGCCGGTGTGGGAATGATAACCTGGGGCGTATTCGGATCAGCTGTGGCAGGTCTGCTCGCAGGCGTTATAATAGGCCAGTCAACTGAATATTATACTTCTGATGCCAACAAACCTACCCAGGGTATTGCCAAACAGGCACTGCAGGGTCCGGCAACCGTAATTATCGAAGGTATGTCGGTAGGAATGTTATCTACATGGATACCCGTTGTTACAATCGTTGCAGGTATTATCGCTGCATTTGGTTTTGCCGGCGGCTTTCATAACTTCCCGATGGGCGTATATGGTATCGGTTTTGCTGCTGTCGGTATGCTTTCTACACTTGGAATTACCCTTGCAACAGATGCTTTCGGCCCCATCGCCGATAACGCAGGTGGTAACGCAGAAATGTCAGAACTTCCAAAAGAGGTCAGGGAAAGAACTGATGCTCTCGATGGTCTCGGAAATACAACCGCTGCAACCGGAAAAGGTTTTGCTATAGGATCTGCTGCCCTTACAGCTCTCGCTCTTATGGCTGCCTATATGGAAGAGGTAAAACTCTGGCTGGGCAGACTTATTGATAAAGCTCCGGAAGGATTTAAACAGATTGGTGACGTTCTTTTCTATAATTCAACTGTTCCTGCTGTTCAGGATGGACAGACAGCAGTAAATATAACCACCGCATCTATCAAAGACTTTGTTAACGCTTACGACCTCTCCCTTTTCAATCCAATCCTGCTCGGAGGTCTGTTTATCGGAGCTATGATGGCATTTCTTTTCAGCTCTATGAGCATGAAAGCCGTTGGTCGTGCAGCAGGCAAGATGGTTGAGGAAGTAAGACGCCAGTTCCGTGAGATCCCGGGTATTATGGATGGTACCGGGAAACCTGAATATGCAAAATGCGTAGCTATTTCAACCGCCGGTGCACAGCGTGAAATGCTTGTACCGTCACTTATGGCAATAACAGTTCCTCTGATTGTCGGAGTTCTCTTCGGAGTTCCAGGTGTAATAGGTCTGCTTGCAGGAGGTATGAGTGCAGGTTTCGTACTTGCCAGCATGCTGAATAATGCAGGCGGTGCATGGGATAATGCCAAGAAATACATCGAAAGAGGCAACTATGGCGGCAAGAAGAGCGAACCTCACAAGGCATCTGTTGTTGGTGATACGGTTGGTGATCCTTTCAAGGATACATCAGGACCGGCTCTCAATATCCTTATCAAACTGATGTCAATGGTTTCCGTTGTTCTCGCAGGCCTCACTGTTGCATTCAGCATTTTCGCTTAATTGTAATATTAATTTAAATTGTGTAGAGACGCCCGAATTGGGCGTCTCTACGTCATTTAAAACCTTTTCAGATGAATCTGCCTACCCTGACTGACATAATATCTGCCCACAAACGGATAAAACCTTTTATCCACCGTACCCCTGTTCTCTCTTCCAGGCAGCTCAATGAAATATTCGGATGCGAACTGTTCTTCAAATGCGAAAATTTCCAGAAGGTGGGGGCATTCAAATTCAGGGGTGCCACTAACGCAATCCTTTCATTAACCGGTGAAGAAAAGAAGAAAGGCGTTGTCACTCATTCATCAGGAAATCATGCAGCTGCACTCGCCCTGGCAGCATCAATGAATGGTGTTGAGGCCCATATAGTAATGCCTGAAAATGCTCCTGTTGTTAAAAAGAATGCAGTTGCCGGATATGGAGCTCAGATAACTTTCTGCAAGCCTACGCTGCTATCACGCGAAGAGACTACTAAACGGATCATGGGAGAAACAGGAGCTGCCCTGGTTCACCCTTACGATAATTTCAACGTAATTTGCGGACAGGGAACAGCAGCCGTCGAACTGCTCGAAGAACACAGCGATCTGGAAATTATTGTCGCTCCTGTAGGCGGAGGAGGTTTGATGAGCGGCACATCGACAGCTGCAAAGGGAATTAGCAGCAAGGTTAAAGTTATAGGAGCAGAGCCGCTGAATGCCAATGATGCATGGAAGTCATTCACTACCGGGGTGCTTACACCTTCTGTTAATCCATTAACCATAGCCGACGGACTGCTTACATCACTTAGCGAACTGACTTTCTCAATAGTCAGAAGAAATGTAGACGACATTTTCACAGTAAGTGAAGAATCAATAATCGGATGCATGCTCCTGGTATGGGAGAGGATGAAAATCGTAATAGAACCATCCTCCGCAACTGTACTTGCAGCAGTAAAAGAAAACAGTAGTTATTTCAAAGGGAAAAAAGCCGGATTGATAATTTCAGGAGGCAATGTCGATTTCAGGAAACTTCCTTTCTAATTCAGATTTTTCAGGTATGCCATTACCGGATAATGATCTGAATACCTGACCTTTAGAATTTCAAAATACCGGCTTTCAAATGCATCATCATAAAGGATATAATCTATTCGGTTTGCCGGATAGTTTCCCCTGTATGTGAACCCGGCCCCATAACCTGAGTGGACGAATGAATCCTTTAGTCCTTTACGCATCTTCCTGTATGAATATGAAACAGGGGTGTCATTAAAGTCTCCTGCAACGATAACCGGATAGGGCGATTTGGCGATCTGGGCCTCTACAACTTCTGCCTGGCGGGCCCTGATGATGAATGCCTTTCTCAGGCTTACTGATAAACTTTTCATCGCATCAATAGCCTCATTATCAGCAGGATCTGTCATTTCTTCAACAAATGAGCGCTCCATCTTTCTGAGCCTGAACGACTGAAGATGATTATTGAATACCCTGAAGGTGTCATTCGCAATTACTATATCAGAAAAGATCGAAAGACTTGATGACCCCGGGTGGGTTATCTGCCCTTTCAGAACGATCGGGTATTTACTGTATGTAACAATGCCATAATAACGGTTTCTGCCGCTGCCAATCAACTTCATGTGGGAATTATACCTGCCTCCGAGTGCAGTTTTTAATTCCTGATCTTTCACGGAAGGGGATCCGTTGAAATAGAATTCCTGCAGACATATTATATCAGGCTTCTTCTCCCTCAGGAAAGCCATGACCTTCTTCTCAGAGGAGGAATTCTGTTTTTCATAATTATTGAAAAGCCTTACGTTATAACTCATCACCTTAATAGTACCCTCACGGTTACCTGTTGGCTTTCCTATATTAATATAGTTTGAAAGATGAGTTATGCCCAGTGCTATAACTGCAACAGATATAAGTGCTTCATATTTCAGGAGTATGGCCCACACAATGGCAAATATCAAATTGCACAGGAGAAGGTAAGGATAGGCAAGTCCGAAAAAGGCCGGCAAAGCAAAATCTTCGGGGCTTATATGAACGGCCAGGTATGAAAGCAGCAGTGCCACAGCAAATAGAATATTTGCAGCAAGAAGCATCTTTTTAATGAACTTTCTCAATGGTCAGTTTTTTTTCTGGCTCTCCCTGAAAAGAGTATCTTTTTCCTCCCGGGTAAGGCTGTCATATCCTCCCTTTGATATCTTGTCGAGTATGAGATTTATTTTTGCCTGATGATCTGCTTTCATCTTATTGTACTCATAATCTGAAGCCCTTTTTTTGTAGGTCACCTTAAGCTTTTGCCTGGGCTTGAAAAGAGTGGTCAGCGAATCAATGATCTTATTGATTCCTTTTCCGATATCACGTCCCTTTTTCACGTTAATGATATAAAGATATCCGAAGAGCGCACCTCCTATATGTGCAAGTTTTCCCCCTGCATTTTTAGGCAGATCTATTATTGATGTAAGAACGAAAATGATAAGGGCGATATAAATAATACGGATCCTGCCCAAAAGAAGGAGATTAATTGTATAGTTGGGTACATAGGCAGCGACAGCAATTACAAGCGCCATAACAGAAGCCGATGCACCTATTGCAACCGACGATGCTACTTCCCCCTCAAAAACAGGAAATATATTGAATGAAAAAACATAAACTATTGCACCGCTTATTCCTCCAAGCAGATATACTGCAACAAGCTTCCTCTGGTCGAGATATTCAAGAAAGATCTTTCCGAACCAGTACAGCCACAGCATATTGAATAGTATATGCCAGATATCGGTGTGCGTGAACATGTAAGTAATTACTGTCCATGGCTTTACGAGGAGGGTTTTTAATGAGGCAGGTACAGCCAGAAAGTTGATTGTTTTCTCAGAAATAAGCGGATTCTTCATCAGGAAGCTTATTCCTGCAACTATCAGCAGAACCAGAAATATGGCTACGTTGATATAAATCAGCCGGGTAAGGTAGTTGCCTTTCCTGAAACTGTTTTTAATATCGTCCCATGGCCCCATCAATAAAGAGTTGTAGTTGTTTTACGCCAGTATCTTAACATAAGATATCCGAAAAGCATACCCCCCAGGTGAGCAAAATGGGCAACGTTGCTTCCGGGCTGACCGAAGGCAAGAACAAGTTCAATAACACCGTAAATGATAACAAAATATTTCGCCTTTATCGGAATAGGCGGGAAGATTATCATCAGCTGTGTATTTGGAAAGAGAACACCAAAAGCCAGAAGTATTCCGAATACGGCGCCTGAAGCACCTATTGTAGGTGTGTTTAACAGGTTTTGAAGGGCTTGCATTACAACATTACCGTATTCCCCTGAAACACCTTCATTTATTACAGTCTGAACAGCTTCGGGGGTGAGCATTTTTGCTAATTTGCTGTATTCTAAAGCAATAACCGATTCATGTAAGAGTACAGCTCCCAGCCCTGTGACTAAATAATAAATCAGGAAACGCTTTGGCCCCCATACATTTTCGAGAGCTTGTCCGAAAATGAATAATGCATACATGTTAAAGAAGATATGCATGATGTCGGCATGCATGAACATATGAGATATAATCTGAATGGGTCTGAAACTGTCAGACAATGGGAAATAGATTCCAAGTATACCCCTCAGGTCAATATTGAATGCTCTTACTCCGATCCAGTAAGCCACAAACATCACAGCATTGACAAGTATGATGTTCTTTACCACCGGGGTCATGTTGAAAAAACCTCTTCCGTAACCGTTCATCTCTCTTCTTTAAACCTGTTTTTCACTTTTCAATTGTCGCGCCAAAGCTAATCTTTATTCCTTAATCCGGCAATTTGTCATAATTAAGCTATTTGAACCGTTTGTCAAGTTCTTCGAGGGAGATTATGTTGATTACCGTTTTCCCTTTAGGTGAAAAGTTAGGCGTTGAACATGCAAAAAGTGAATCAAAAAGATCTTCCATCTCATTTTTAGCCAGTATTTTACCATAAGGGATTGCTGAAGCACCGGCCATTGCAGCAGCAAGTTTCTCTTTTTCCCCGGCAAGCGGACCGCTGTGTGTCGCCTTGAATTCTTCAATAAAAGTCTTAAGCATCTCCTCCGGATCAGAGGACACTGAGTTTGAAGGACGACCTTTTATCGAGACCTTGTTATTCCCTGAAAAGTGAAAAGAGAATCCAAGAAGTATAAGATCATTTTCGATCTCTTTTAAAACCTGCCAGTCGGCAGGGTTGAGTTCAACCGTAACAGGAAACAATTCAATCTGACTGACTGGGCTGTTAGTATTGAAACACTCGAGGTACTTTTCGTAAAGTACTCTTTCATGGGCTCTTTTCTGATCAATGAACATGAGCCCGGATTTAACCGGACAAACAATATATTTATTTTTCATCTGGAAGAACTTCCTGCCTGATTCCGTTATTCTTTCCTCACCGGAATGGCCATTTCCCCTTTCGAAAGCCGAATAGAGTTTCTCCCGGTTTGCACTGTTTTCCCTTTCGAATCTCTCAATAAAACCGGGTTTGACGAATGAAGATTCTTCACCATCGAATGGATTGTACTGTGGATTGATTTTTATATCAGGTTGCTTCGGAAAAGGATCCTTCGAGCTCTTTACTGGTATATCTATCAGGGCCTCGCTCTCAAAGTCGATTGAAGGGACTATATTAAACCTGCCGAGGGCTTCACGTACAGATGCCATTAATATCTGCCAGATCGATCGTTCATCTTCGAATTTTATTTCTGTCTTGGTAGGATGTATGTTTATGTCTATAGTCGATGGATCAGCTCCCATGAAGATGAAATATGTAGGTATTGCATCAGTTGGAAGGATATTCTGATATGCCTCTGCTACCGCTTTATGAAAATAAGGATGTTTCATGAAGCGGTTATTTACAAAGAAGAACTGTTCCCCATATGTACGGCGAGCGTTTTCAGGCTTACCAATAAATCCTTTTAACGATATAATACTTGTCTCCGTCCCAAGTGTGATGAGGTCCTGGTTTATCTGTTTGCCGAATACTCCGATAATCCTCTGTCTGTGATTCGAAGAGATCAGGTTGTAAACCTCAGTGTCGTTATGATTCAGATAAAAGCGTATCTCCGGGTGTGAGAGGACGACTTTTTGAAATTCATTAATTATATGCCTGAGTTCTGTGCCTTCGGATTTCAGGAATTTTCTCCTGGCAGGTACATTATAGAAAAGGTTCTTTACCGAAAAACTTGATCCCTTAGGACAGCTGCATGGTTCCTGGGCCTCTACCTTTGAACCGTTGACAACAACAAGTATACCGGTTTCATCATCCTCCTTCCTGGTCTTCAGTTCAACCATTGCCACAGCAGCAATAGAGGCAAGCGCTTCTCCGCGGAAACCTTTCGTGACAAGGGCGAAAAGATCTCCGGCTGAAGAGATCTTGGAGGTGGCATGACGTTCGAACGACAACCTGGCATCGGTCTCCGACATGCCTGACCCGTCATCAATTACCTGTATAAGTGTTTTTCCGGAATCCCTGATAATGACAGAAATTGTCCCGGCACCTGCATCAACAGCATTTTCCATCAGTTCTTTCACAACTGAAGCAGGTCTCTGAATAACCTCCCCGGCAGCAATCTGATTAGCTACTGAGTCGGGTAATAATTTGATAATGTCGGGCATTATTTATCTCCTGGAAAATAGTTCACAAAGATAAAAATATTTGCCGTATGGGCATTCCTTTCCTGCAAGTGCAGAACAAACTAATTCAATCATATTAGTTATATTTGGGTTAAAATATAATAAGATGAAAAAACCGGCCTCATATTTTGCCCTTTTAATAATTCTCTTTTCAGCCAGTTGTTCGAACCACCGGGGTGAAGATGCCATAAAAGTGATGACTCTTAATGTAAGATACGATAACCCGCGCGACAGCCTTAACGCCTGGCCAAACAGGGCATCAATGGTATGTGAGTTCATTAAAACCCAGAAGCCTGATATACTTGGAATGCAGGAGGTTTTGCTCAGGCAGTACATGGTGCTTGACTCAGCCCTCGGAGAGTATGCTTCAGTAGGAGTAGGGAGAAGCGATGGGGCAAAAGGAGGGGAGATGAATCCTGTATTTTATCTTAAGGAGCGCTTTGATATGGCCCGCACAAAAACCTTCTGGCTTTCCGGCACACCGGAAATTGCCGGATCCCAGGACTGGGGTGCAGGGCTTCCCCGAATAGTTACATGGATGGAACTGGTTGATAAGAAGACATCCGAACACCTCTTCTTTTTCAACACCCATTTTGCACACGATTCCGATTCTGCAAGGGTAATGAGCGCCGGGCTCCTTCTTTCAAAAGCCGATAGTATAACATCGGGTTTCCCGTTTATAATCACAGGCGATTTTAACCAGCTCCCTACAAGCAAGGGTTATGCCATACTGACAGGTCCTGCTGAAAGCGTGCCTCTTTTCAGGGATTCTTATGTTATATCAGAGAGAAACCCTGACGGACCAGGTTATACATTCAACGGTTTCTCCGACAAACAGGGAACTGGAAGGATCGATTATATTTTTGTAAGAAATGGGATGAAAGTATTGGATCACAGCACTATAGCAAAAAAAGAACACGGAATTTATATTTCCGATCACTGGCCAGTGACGGCAATAATCTCGTTTAAATGATTAAGGACTCTAAACTCCAAAGCCTTTTTTATGCTGTTTTCCTGTACCTGTTTACCGCCAGAGCCGTAAATGAAATTGCTATAATAACCAGGGCATAGATATCCCTGCTTATATCCTTAAATCCCGATCCTTTGAGCATTACCATCCTGTTGATACGCATCAGGTAAGCCATAGGATTAATCATGTCAAACTTCTGTGCCCATACCGGCATACTTTCCATAGGGGTGAAGATCCCACTCATAAGGATGAATATTATCATAAAGAAGAATGCCACGAACATGTATTGCTGCTGGGTAGATGAAAAAGTTGATATGAAAAGCGCAAGTCCGAGAACAGATACCATGAATATTGCAGAACCAAGGAACAGAAGCCCCAGGCTTCCTTCAAACGGAATATTGAACGTAAGCTTTCCGATAATAAGACCCAAAGCCAGGTCTACGAGGCCTATCAGAAGAAAAGGTACCATTTTTGCTACGATAAAATGATATTTTTTTACCGGGGTCACGTTTATTTGTTCAATGGTACCTTCTTCTTTTTCTTTAACCAGGTTAAGTCCTGCCAGCAGGAAACCTATTGCTGTAACAAGAATGCCAAGTATTCCGGGTAACATGTAGTACTTGTAATTCAGCAGTTCATTATACCAGAACCTGTTTGTGACCTGGATCTGAGGTATGGGTGAAGCAGCAGGGGTGCCACCGCTTTCAATCATGATATTCATATTGTAATCGCGGATCACTCCGTTCAGGTATCCCCAGGAGAGCTGTGCCGTAGTTGCATTTATTGCATTTATTGTAGCAAGAACCTTTGCGGGAGTCCCTGTTTCAATATTCTTTCCGAATTCCTGCGGGATATGAAGGATGACATCGCATTTGTTATTATGCATGAGACTGTTTGCCTCCTCTTCCGAAAACGTTGAATATTTTATTTTGAAGAATGTTGAACCTTCGAGCTGATTTATCAGGGCTCTTGAACCGGAGGAGATGTCCCTGTCTATAACGCACAACCGGACATCTTTCAGTTCGAAGGTCACCGCCGGGACAAGCAGGAGCAGCTGAACTATCGGAACTCCGAATATAGCCTTGCTTATGAACTTGTTCCTGAAGATCTGCAGGAA
>Ga0172375_10006544_pt1 | contig 16287 bp, 16 predicted proteins | sample LakKiv1m_FD_114537 | JGI IMG/M metagenome (GOLD analysis project Ga0172375, IMG submission 114537) | Freshwater microbial communities from Kabuno Bay, South-Kivu, Congo - kab_092012_11.1m | ecosystem: Environmental > Aquatic > Freshwater > Lake | place: Democratic Republic of the Congo...
AAAAAAGGCATATCTAAAGCTGCTAAGAGAAGCGATCGTGAAGCTAGGGAAGGAATAATAAAAACAGCAACAAACTCTGAAAATAATGAAGGTTATATTGCTATGTTTAATGCTGAAACAGATTTTGTTGTTAGAAGTGAAAAATTTCAAAAATTTTCTAATAAAGTTTTTAACATAATTAGGGATAAAAAAGTTGAAAACTACGAATCACTAATGTCTGAAAAATTAGATAATTTCACAATTAAAGAATCTTTAGATAACTTAAGCGGTGTAATAGGTGAAAAAATAGAAATTAAAAAATTTGAAATAATAAAATCAAGTGGTACTGTTTCATCTTATTCTCATATGGGTGGCCGGATTGGTGTTTTAGTATCATTAAATATGCCTAATAAATCTGACTTAGCGCGCGAAATAGCTATGCAGATTGCTGCCGTGAATCCAAAATATTTAATTCCCGCTGAAATTCCTCAGGAAGAACTTAATAAAGAAAAAGAAATATATAGAGAACAACTTATAAAAGAGGGTAAGAATGAAAAAATAATTGAAAAAATTATTGAAGGAAAAATTAATAAATTTTATGAAGAAGTATGTCTTTTAAACCAGGAATATATTAAAGATGATACAAAAAAAATAAAAGATTTATTAGGAGACTCAGTAATTGAAAAATTTGTTCGCTATAGTTTATAAATTATTTAGAACTAATGAAAGCCGTTCAAATAAAATTTAATCAGTGGGATAAGTCATATAATTTTGACCAGGCTGATTTTGATTTGATTATTGGCGATAAAGTCGTTGTAAAAACTGATATAGGCATTGACCTTGGAGATGTTATCGGTTTTGTTGAATTAAAAAAAGAGGATTTGAATGAAGAATTAAAACCAATTTTAAGAAAAGCAACATTAGCTGATTTAAATAAACGTATAAGTGAAAAAGAAAAAGATAAAGCTTTAAATTTCTGCAAAAAAATGGCTGTTAAAAGAGAATTACCGATGAAACTCGTTGATGCAAATTTTTCTTTAGATGGATCAAGAATAACTTTTGCATTTATTGCTGATGGTCGTATAGATTTTAGAGAGTTAGTTAAAGATTTAACCAGGCATTTTAGCCGTACTATTAGACTTCATCAGATAGGAATTAGAGATGAAGCTAAATTAAAGGGAGACTATGGTCATTGCGGAATGCCTTTATGTTGTGGGAAATTTCTAAAAGAATTATCTTCAGTTACTTCTGAAATGGCTGAAATACAACAAGTAGCCCACAGAGGCAGCGAAAGAATTTCAGGAGTCTGCGGTAGATTAATGTGCTGTCTAGGTTACGAACAATGCTGTTACGAAGATGCTTTAAAAAGATTTCCTAAAATTGATAGTGAAATTAAAATAGACGGAAAAATTGGCAGGGTTAAAGGATGGCATTTATTAAAAAACACAATTGATGTTGAATTCAGGGGCGAAGCTGGAGATGATAGAATTATTACCGAAGTAGAAATAAAAAAATAGTAATTTTAGATAAAAAATACCTGCTTAGGCAGGTATTTTTCTATTATTGAATAAAGCATCAATTAATGTTAAAATAGTAGTAATTGAATATAATACATGAATAATATATAAATTCATGTAATTTTAGTTAAAATAAATAATTTTTATATCTATAGTAACAATATGGTAAACCCAATGTTAATAAAAAAATCAGATATACAGCAAGAAATAAGTAATAATGCTAAAAGACTTTTCCAGGCAATATATAATGAAAATAATGAAGTTAAAAAAGATGATAATACACCTAGAATAAAAGTTTCTGATTTAATTTCAAAAATGGCTTTTTATTATGAAAAAATTAGAAATTCTGTTGATTACAAGGAAGAATATTTACATAGGAAAAATGCTATTTTAAGAATTTTAAAAAGACAAACAATAATTCATGATGCCATTGCTTTTAAAGAATTGCAAAGCGAAGAAATTTCTATTCATCTTATTACTGAATTAATTAGAGCTGGTTATTTACCTAATAATAAAATACCTGAAACAAAAATTGAAGAAGTATTAAAAATAATCAGCAAATATTTAAAATTAAAAAATTTCATCTTGAAAAATAAAACTTATTTTGAAAAAAATACTAAAGTTGATGAATCTGAATTAAAAAACAATATAATAAATTTAATGATTAGCCTGATGGCTAGTGAGATAGAAGAAAATTTTCGTGAAGGTAAAATTAATAAAACAGTCGTCAGCAGTATGTATGAAATTTTAAGTACTAACCTTATCCTACCCCCTGCTTCTCCCTACGAAAAAGATAAGGATATTCAAATTTATATAAGCATTTGTAAAACATACCTGAAATATGATCAGGATATGCTGACTTATGTCTTATTTAAATATTATAATTCAAATTGGCAAAAAGAAGTTGATAATAATGAAATAGAAAAAATTGGAAAAAATATAAATACTCTAATAAAAACTATTAATTTTCAGCTAATTCACCCATTAGCTAATCAATTAAATCCTATAATTAATCGCTATACCGTTTATTATACTATTTTAAGCGATGTAATTGAGGCTGATCCTGTAAATGTATACAACAATATAAAAACAGACCCAAAATCTTTTCCAAGATTAATTAAGCAGACTTGCGAAAAAAAATATAAATCAACTAAGTCAAAATTATGGCGTGCCGCTGTCAGAAGCATAATTTATATATTTATTACAAAATCAGTTTTTGCGGCTCTGCTAGAAATTCCAGCTACTCTTTGGCTTGGAGAAAAAATTAATTATGAATCATTGTTTATAAATATCAGCTTTCCCTCTATATTGTTATTTATTTTAGTCCTGTTTACTAAACTTCCCTCAGAAGAAAATACTCAAAGAATTGTTAACGGCATAGAAGATTTATCATTTAAAAAGGTAAATGAACAGGAAAAAATATATTTAAACGAACCTAGAAAAAGAAGCGCAACTATTAATATCTTTTTCGGATTATTTTATTTTATTACTTTCTTTCTATCATTTGGACTAGTTATCTGGGCGCTTGATAGAATTAACTTTAATTGGATTAGTGCCACGATATTTTTATTCTTCCTAGCATTTGCGAGCTTCTTTAGTGTCAGAATCAGAAAAGGCGCGCATGAACTAATGATCGTTGATGAAAAAGAAGGATTTTTAAGCTTTATTTTTGACTTTTTTTATATCCCCATTATTGCGGTCGGCAAATGGCTTAGTGAAAAATTCTCTAAAATTAATGTTTTTGTTTTTATTATGGATTTTATTATTGAAGCTCCATTTAAAATATTCGTAGAAATTGCTGAAGAATGGACAAAGTATGTAAGGGAAAGAAAGGAAGAATTAAGAAGATAAATTATTATGCCAACATTATATATAGTAGCTACTCCTATTGGAAATTTAGAAGATATCAGCATGAGAGCTTTACGTATTTTACGTGAAGTTGATTTTATTTTATGTGAAGATACAAGAGTATCAAAAAAATTGCTTGATCATTATGAAATTAAAACTCCGACAATTTCTTATCATGAGCATTCTAAAGAAATTAAAACCGACAAAATATTAAACTTATTAAATGAGGGAAAAAATTTAGCATTGATTTCAGATGCCGGGACTCCTGGAATATCCGATCCTGGTGGAAAATTAATTGAAGCGGTTATTAGTAAATTCGGAGAAGATATAAAAATTGAGTCAGTCCCGGGTCCATCGGCGGTTACAGCGGCTCTTTCCATTTCCGGTATTCCGACCGATAAATTTATATTTATGGGCTTTCCTCCTCATAAAAAGGGGAGGCAAACTTTTATTAAAAAAATAATTTTAAGCGATTATCCGGTTGCAGTTTATGAATCAAAACACAGAATTATTAAATTTTTAGAAGAGTTAGATAATTTATTGATTCTAGTAAATCAAGAAAATGAAGAAAAAGCTAAAGAAAAAAATAAAGATATTCCTAAAAAAATATTTTTAACTTCGGTGGTTGTCTGCCGTGAATTGTCAAAAATGCATGAAACCGTTTATCGTGGTGATATAAAAAATATTATAGATACTATAAAAAATGGCAAGAATGACCAGAAAGGGGAATTTGTCGTGATAATTGGAAAATAGCTATTTATAAAAATATGAAAAAATTATTTTATTTTATTTAATTATTTTTATTTTATTATTGTTTCTTTTAGGAATAGATTATTATAAATTATCAAATGAAAAAAATATAATTAATAAGAACTTGGAATGTATAAAATCATTCGATAATAATTATTCATGTAAAATAAATAATAATTCAATTTTTACAATAACTTATTTTAATAATAATAATTTATTTGGGGTATATAAAGGTGGCTGTAATTATGAAACTATATATGATGAAAAATTTATTGAAAAAATTGAACCTACGATTATAAAATATTTTTTTCTTGAAGATAAATACTATGAAAATTATAAAATAATTAAAAATGGTATTACTTTTATTAAAAAAAATAATCCATGCACAGATGGTAAAAATAATAAAAATTTGAGTAAAAAATACAGAATTGATATTGAAAATAATTCTAATAATATAATTTGGAATGAATATAATACTGTAAACATAAAATCAAAATATGGTAGAACGATAGGATATAAATTTTTATATCCAAATAGTTGGGATATTAACAAAACACATGATGATTTTATGAAAATATTATACACAATACCTGAGTATAATAAAAAAGGGGGAGCAAATATAAAATTATATTGTAGAACAATATATAATGAAAATATTAATGATATATTAAAAATTTATAATATTAAACTTTTTGATGTATTGAATAATAGTAGCAAAAAAAATTACACAAATATTAACTTAGGCACTTTTAAAGGTATAAAAATTGAAGAAAACGGTGTAATTTTTATAGATGGCTATAAAGAAATATATGATTTAATTAATTCTGATATATATAAAAAATATAAAATTCAACCGGAGATTAAAGGAATTTGTTCAATAAGTGGAGAAATTTACTCAAAAGAAGATGAAGAAAATTTTAATAAAATATTAAATTCTTTTGAAGTAATAAAAATAAATGATTTTTATGAATAAATTTTACATAACAACAACTTTGCCATACATAAATGCAGAACCGCATATTGGTTTTGCTGCGGAAATTATTAAAGCAGATTGTATTGCGCGCTTTAGAAAAATGCAAGGTGATGAAGTATTTTTTAACACCGGTACTGACGAGCATGGATTAAAAGTTTATAGAAAAGCTAAGGAAGAGGGGATTGAACCGCAAAAATACTGCGACAAGTTAGTAATTAAATATCAGGACTTAAAAAATGCTTTAAATTTAAATTATGATAATTTTATTAGAACAACTGATGAAAAACATATAGAAGCGGCTAAAAAATTTTGGAAATTATGCGCTGATAACGGCGATATTTATAAAAAAAATTATAAAATTAAATACTGTGTCGGCTGCGAACTTGAAAAAACTGAATCGGAAATTATAAATAATAGATGCCCCTTGCATCCTGATCAGGAGTTAGAAATAATTAATGAAGAAAATTATTTTTTTAAATTTTCTAATTATCAGAAAAAATTATTAGATCTTTATAAAAATAATAAAAATTTTGTTTATCCTAATCATCGTTTAAAGGAAATAATTAAATTTACTGAAAGAGGACTGGAAGATTTTAGCATTTCAAGAGTAAAAGAAAAAATGCCCTGGGGGGTAGAAGTTCCGGGCGATCCAACACAGGTAATGTATGTCTGGTTTGATGCCTTAGTTAATTATATTACCGCTATAGGTTGGCCAGATAACATAAATAATTTTAACGAATGGTGGCCGGCTTTGCAGGTAGCCGGTAAAGATAATTTACGACAGCAGGCTTCTATGTGGCAGGCGATGTTAATGAGCGCAGGACTATTAAATTCAAAGGCAATATTAATTTTTGGCTTTTTAACTTCAAACGGACAAAAAATGAGCAAGAGTTTAGGGAACGTTATTAGCCCCTTTGACTTAGTAAATAAATATGGAACTGATGCCGTGAGATATTTTTTACTTTCAGAAATTCCAACTTTTGAAGACGGAGATTTTAGTAATAAAAAATTTGAAACAAAATATAATTCTGATCTTTCTAATGGCCTAGGTAATCTTGTGGCACGTGTTACAAATATGCTAGAAAAAAATAATATTGAGATTAATTTAACAAATATAATTGACAATAAAATTAATAAGTCATATAAAGAAAAAATGGAAAAATTTAAATTTGATGAAACTTTAAAGTTAATTTGGGATATATATAGAAAAAATGACGCGCTTCTTTCAGAGAAAACACCCTGGAAATTAAATGATAAAGAAGAAATTAAAAATATTTTAGAACCAATAGCTAATGATATATATAATTCCACCTATTTATTAGCGCCATTTCTTCCCCAAACTAGTGAAAAAATTATAAATATATTTAATATAAATAAAATTAAAAAATTTAATTCACTTTTTCCAAGAATTAATTAATAATAAAATATGTCAATAAATAAAAAACAATTATTCTCCTTAATTATTATTGGGGTTTTTTTAGTCCCAATTGTATATTTTTCAGACAATGTAAAAGCTGAATCATATAATTATCCTTCTCTAAATTTAAAAAAAGCGGAAATTAATGCTAATAAAAATATTTCGCAAAATGGCGTAGTTTATTCTACCTGTGGCCAGCTAGATTTAAACTGGTGTAGAGCAACAAACCCGAACGCATCTGGCAACGGACCTTTTGAATTTAAATGGGGAGATGGCAATGTATCCTGCTCCTGGTTTCCAGGATCCCATAATTTTAGTAAGCCAGGAAGATATATTGCCAAAGTGAGAGTTAAAAATACTTGTGGTCTTATTTCAGAAAGATCTTCTGATGTATTAATAGAAAATTCCTATCCTGTTATGGAAATAACTTCCGCCTTGATTGATCATAAAAATATAGAATTGAATGGTTTAGCTAGCGCTAAATGTGGAGAAATTGACGAAAATTGGTGTAAAAAAATTAATCCGAATGCATCAGGCAACGGACCTTTTGAATTTAAATGGGGAGATGGAAGAGTTTCCTGCTCTTGGTTTTCAGGAACCCATACTTATAACCGCTCAGGAAGTTTTATTATAAAAGTCAGGGTTAAAGATACTTGCGGTTTTATATCCGAAAGATCTAAATATATTTTTTAATCCATATTTATTAATATTAATAAATATGGTAAAATATAGATAATATAATATTATCTATATTTTTTATGATTTTTTCCTTAACTATATTTGATTTATTATTACTGCTAGTAATAGCGGGATTTGTTTTTTACGGCTTATTTTTTGGCCTTATTAGGACTATTGGTTCGCTACTTGGATTTATTGGCGGTTTATATTTGGCAGTATTGTATTATGATAAATTATATGGCTACGCCAAGGATTTAAGTTTCGGATATGAAAATTTAGGTAAAATAGTATCTTTTTTAATTATATTTATATTAGTAAATCGTCTTATATGTTTTTTATTTTCTCTTCTTTCTAAAGGTCTTGATATAATATCCTTTATTCCTTTTATTAAAACAATTGATAAATTAGGAGGGGCAATTTTAGGATTTTTGGAAGGAGCAATAATTTTGGGATTATTATTTTATGTTTTATCTATCTATAAAATGCCAATATTATCTGATTTTTTTCTTTCCTTTATTAAATCTTCAAAAATTGCACCGAGTTTAATTAAATTTAATAATATAATTCTTCCACTTCTTCCCGGGTTAATTGAAAAAATTAAAAATATTTTATTAAATCAAAATAATTCGCCAACGAGCGGAATAAAATTATATGGCAAATAAAATTGGAGGTTATAATAATGTTTTTGATTTAAATGAATACAGGAAAAATAAATTAAAAGACAACAAAAAAATAAAATCTATTGATATAAGTCAAGAAAAGTCAGAAAAAATGGCTGAAGATTTATATAATGGAAAATTGTCTCCATTAGTAACTAAAATCGACAATAAAAAATAAATGAAAATAGTATCAATTAATTTAAATAAAATTTCTAAAGAAATTATTTCTGAAATAGCTGATTATATTAACAGGGGAAAAATTATCGCTTACCCCACTGATACTATTTATGGACTTGGCTGTGATGCCTTAAACCGAAAAGCGATAAAAAAAATCTTTAGAATTAAAAAAAGAAATGAAAAAAAGCCGCTTTTAATGTTAGCTAATAATTTTAATATTATTAAAAAATACTGCCTAGTTAATAAGCAACAAATCGACTATTTAAAAAAAATTTGGCCAGCGCCAATCACAGTTATTTTAAAAAGAAAAAAAAATACTATTAAGGATTTAGCTGGTGCTGACGATAGTCTAGCTATTAGGATACCGGATAATAATTTTTTAAAATTACTTTTAAAAAAACTTAAAAGACCAATAACTTCAACTAGTCTAAATATAAGCGGAGAAAAAAATTTTAATAACCCTAAAAACATTGAAAAATATTTTATAGGATTAAAGCCGGATATTGTTATAGATGCCGGTAATATATTTATACCAGGCAAGCCATCAAAAATAATAGATATCCGCGATATAAAAAATATAAAAATAATTAGAAAATAAATTAAATATGTTTATAGATACTCATGCACATATAAATTTTAATGCTTTTAAAAATGATGCTGATGAAATAATAAGAAAATCTTTGAATGATAATGTTTGGATGATTTTAGTTGGCTCTGAATATAAAACTTCAAAAAGAGGATTGGATATTGCTAATAAATATCAAAAAGGTGTTTATTCCGCTGTTGGAATTCATCCTATTCATTTAGAAGAATCTAGCATTAAAGACAATGAAGGAGAATATAATTTTTCCACCAGAGGAGAAATTTTTAATTATGATATGTATGAGAAACTGGCTAAATTTGAAAAAGTTGTTGCGATTGGAGAGATAGGACTTGATTATTATTATATTAAATTATCAGAAAATACAAACTTAATAAAAAGCAAACAAAAAGAAATTTTTTTAAAACAACTTGAATTAGCCAGGAATCTTAATTTACCGGTTATTATACACTGTCGCCAGGCACATGATGATTTAATTAATGCTTTAAAAGTATTTAAAAAAAATCATAAAGGCAATTTTCCATCAGACCGCCCCTGGGGGGTAATTCATTGCTTTTCTGGAGATGAAGATCTGGCCTGGCAATATTTTTCTTTAGGCTTAATTATTTCATTTACTGGCATAATCACTTTTAGCTCAAACTGGGATAATCTTATAAGAAAAATACCTTTTGAAAAATTTTTAATCGAAACTGATACTCCCTACTTAGCGCCAGAACCATTTAGAGGAAAAAGGAACGAACCAATACTTGTAAAATATGTTGCTAAGAGAATTGCTGAAATAAAACATTTAACGCTAGAAAAAGTTGAAAAAATAACTTTTGAAAATGCTAAAATTTTATTTAATATTTAGCTAAAATTAAATAAAAATAATTTTAGTAACACCTATCATAAATAATCTCTTGACAGGTATTATTAATTTAATATAAAATAGTAATACATAAATTAGCACTTTAATGTTTAGAGTGCTAAATTAAATTTATTAATAATTTTATAGCCGGTAATTTATTAGTAATTAATAAATTATATTCGGCAGATTAAATTTATGAATTTAAAACCAATCAATGATCATGTCATTGTAAAACCAATCGCGGAAAATGAAGTAACTAAATCAGGTATTGTTTTGCCTGACACAGTTGATAAAGAAAAGCCGGAAAAAGGCGAGGTAATTGCAATAGGCAATGGCAAACTACTTGAAAATGGCCAAAGAGCCGAACTGAGTGTAAAAGTAGGAGATAAAGTTATGTTTAAAAAATATTCTCCAGATGAAATTAAAATTGAAGGAGTAGAATATTTAGTTATCAAAGAAGACGATATAATGTTAATAATTAATTAATATTAATAATAATTTTCATTTTTTAATTATTTGTTTGAAAATTAAAAATTGAAAATTAAAAATTGAAAAATATATGAGCAAACAAATAATTTTTAACGAAAAAGCTCGAGCGGCTTTAAAAAAAGGCGTTGATCAGCTAGCAAATGCTGTCAAAGTTACCTTAGGACCAAAGGGAAGGAATGTTGTAATTGATAAAAGCTATGGTTCTCCCACTATTACAAAAGATGGGGTTACGGTTGCAAAAGAAGTTGAATTAGAAGATAAAGTAGAAAACTTAGGCGCTGAAATTGTAAAAGAAGTGGCCTCAAAAACAAATGATGATGCTGGCGATGGTACTACCACAGCCACTATTTTAGCTCAAGCTATGATTAGCGAGGGTTTAAAATTAGTTTCTTCGGGTGTAAATCCTATTACAATTAGAACTGGCATGGAAAAAAAAGTTGCCTCAATTGTTGCCAACTTAAAACAAATGAGTAAGAAAATTTCTACCAAAGAAGAAATAACACAAGTAGCATCAATCAGCGCTAATGATAAAGAAATTGGAAAAATTATTGCCGAAGCTATGGAATCCGTAGGAAATGAAGGCGTAATTACCGTAGAAGAAGGTCAATCTTTTGGAGTAGAAAAAGAAGTCGTGGAAGGTATGCAGTTTGATAAAGGATATGTTTCCCCCTATATGATAACTAATACTGATTCAATGAAAGCAGAACTTGATAATCCTTATATTTTAATTACTGATAAAAAAATATCATCATTACAAGAAATTTTACCAATTCTTGAAAAAATATTACAAAGTGGAAAAAAGGATATAGTTATTATAGCTGACGAAATTGAAGGTGAAGCTATGGCTACATTTATAGTTAATAAATTAAAAGGAACATTTAATGTATTAGGAATAAAAGCTCCAGGATTTGGCGATAGACGAAAAGCAATGCTAGAAGATATTGCCATACTAACAGGCGGAAAAGTAATTTCTGAAGATGTTGGCTTAAAGCTTGAAAATACTGAAATAGGCGATTTAGGACAAGCTAGAAAAGTCATATCATCAAAAGAAGATACGACTATAATTGAAGGCAAAGGTGAAGAAAACAAAATTAAAGCAAGAATCGTTCAGATTAAAAAAGAAATTGAGGTATCAGATTCTGACTTTGATAAAGAAAAATTAAGAGAGAGATTGGCTAAATTATCTGGTGGCGTTGCGGTTATAAAAGTTGGAGCTGCAACAGAAACGGAAATGAAAGAAAAAAAGGACAGAATTGAAGATGCATTAAATGCAACCAGGGCGGCCGTTGAAGAAGGCGTTGTACCTGGCGGTGGACTTTCTTTAGCGCTAGCAGGTGATGTTTTTGCAGAAAAAAATATTAAAGAAGAAATCGGTGGCGATATTATTGAAAACGCAATCTTAGAACCAATTAAACAAATAGCTTTTAACGCCGGAAAGGACGGATCATTAATTTTATATAATATAATTAGTGAACATAAAAAAGGAAATAAGAATTTAGGTTATAATGCAGCTGATGACAAATTTGAAGATATGATTGAAGCTGGTATTATTGACCCGACTAAAGTCGTCAGAAGCGCTTTAGAACATGCAGCTAGCGCAGCCATGATGTTTTTAACAACCGAAACTGTTATTACCGATAAACCTGAAGATAAAGAACATAATCATGGCGGAGCCGGAATGGGTATGCCAGGTGGTATGGGCGGAGGCATGGGAATGATGTAAAAATATTTTATATTTAATTAAAGCGTCCTAATATTTATATTGGGACGCTTTTTATTAATTGACTTTTAAAAAATAAGGGTATAATCTTTTATTAATAATTATAATTAAACAATAATTTAAAATGGAGGAAAGGATGGGAGATAATAATTGTTTTTTAAAATTAGAATTACCTGATAATTTAAAAATTGAAGAAGAAAAGAAGCATCTGACCTTAATTACTTTAGATCAATTTACAAAATATTTTTCCTGGTATTTATCAGAATCACCACATCAAATTACAATTTATTATCAAGTAAAAATAAATGGAGAATTAATAACTAACAAAAAGGCCTTAAAATAAGGCTTTTTTTATTTGCTTATTATTTTAAAATATTTTATAATTATAGTATTAAAATGATAAAAAATATATGCAAATTAATAACAAACCAATAAATATTAACATAACTACGCTAACTATTATTAAAGTACTAGTAATATTTCTTATTATTTATTTTATGTATTTAATTAAGGATATACTGGCTATTCTTTTTGTTTCGCTAATTTTTGCTAGCGCTCTAGATCCGTCAGTTGATTGGATGCAAAGAAAAAAAATCCCCCGGGGATTAGGAGTCATATTAATTTATTTAATTTTTTTCTCAGTATTAGGATTGCTTTTATATTTAATTATTCCTCCCGTAGCCGAACAGATTTCGGGGCTTTCAGAAAATTTTCCTGCTTATCTTGATAAAGTTATTTCAGGATACACTTCTTTGAGAGAATATTCTTTACAGCATGGTTTTTTAGATAATCTAAAAAATACTTTGTATTCCATTAGCACCAATATGCAGTCAGCGGCGGGTAGCGTGTTTTCAACTGTTATTGGCTTTTTTGGTGGAATTTTTTCTTTTTTCTTAGTATTAGTTATTACTTTTTACATGACCGTTGAAGAAAACGCTATTAAAAAATTAGTCTGGTCACTAGCTCCGACAAAGCATCAACCTTATATTATGCAGTTAATTAACCGTATGCAAAGAAAAATTGGTTTATGGTTAAGGGGCCAGTTAATACTCGATTTAATTATATTTTTAATGTCTTTTATAGTTTTATTTTCACTCAATATTAAATATGCTTTGGTATTAGCTTTATTTGCAGGAGTAATGGAAACTATTCCTTATTTAGGACCGATTCTCGGCTCAATACCTGCAGTATTTATTGCTTTTACTATGTCTCCTATACTTGGGTTGATTATTGGCTTATTATTTTATTTAATTCAACTTTTAGAAAATAATATATTAGTGCCTAAGGTAATGGAGAAAGCTGTTGGCTTAAACCCGATTGTTAGCATTTCTGCATTATTAATCGGCTTTCAGCTCGCTGGAATTGTCGGCGCTTTATTAGCTATGCCGGTGGCTACCGCTTTAAGCGTTATCGTTAAAGATATTTTTGAAGGCATTGAATTATCAAGAATGAATAATGAAGAATAAAATATTTATATATAATATTTAAAAATATACATATGGAATTTTTTTATTTTATAGTGGCAATATTAATTTTATTTTTTCTCTTCAATTTAAATAATCGGGTAAAAAAATTAGAATATAATTTAAAACAAAATAAAAATAATCAAAATAAAGAAATACTAAGCAGACAAGAACAAGAAAAAACAATTAAGTTTGATAATTCTGTAATTTCTAATAATACATCTAATATTAATTATAAAGAAATAGATTCTGGGCCAAATGCATTTGAAAAATTTACGTTGTGGGTAAAAGAAGATTGGCTTTTAAAACTCGGGGCTTTGCTTTTATTAATTGGGTTTGGCTGGCTAACTACCTATGCATTTCTAAATAATTGGATCGGACCGATGGGAAGAATTGCTCTCGGTATAATAGCTGGATCTTTAATAATAGTTTTAGGATGGTGGAGAATAAAAAATTATATAAATCAAGGCGGAGTTTTTTTAGTGCTTGGCTCTACTGTTATATTATTAACTATTTTTGCAGCCCGTGAAATTTATCACTTTTTTTCACCTTTTTCTGCATTAAGTGTAATGTTTTTAAGTACAGCCTTTGTTGCTCTCGCCAGTGTAAAATATAATAGTAGATCGCTTGCCTTGTCTAGTCTTATTTTAGCGGGCATCGCCCCTCTATTAACCAATTCACCCGTTACAGATTATACAGGGCTATTTTTATATCTTTTAATTGTAACTTTAGGGACAGTATGGATTGTAGTTTTAACCGGAAGAAGGGAATTAAGCCTGGCGGCCTTAATACTTATTTCATTTTATAGTTTTCCTCAATTAATTAATGGGCATCCAACAATATACACTGAAATTTTATTACCTTTTGCTTATGCTTTTTCGGCTGTTTTTTTCTTAACAAATACAGTTGGTATTTTAAAACTTAAAAATAAAAATTTAATTCCTGATTTAATTACAGCGGCTGGAAATGGTCTTTTTCTTTTGACATGGATTATGGTGGCCGCTCCTGATGACTGGAAGAGTCTAATTATAACATCCTGGATGTTAGTATTTGTAGTAGGAGCTTATTTGCTATTCAAAATAACACAACGTCATATACCTTTTTATGTTTATGCAGGAATCGGTATTGTTATGTTAGGCGCAGCAACATCCGCTGAATTGCATGGCGCTACCCTTACTATCGCTTTTACTATTGAATGCGCTATTGTTTCAATTATTACTTATTTAATTTTAAATGATATTAAAAAATCCTTACAAATGAATCTGCTTTTTATTATACCGATACTTTTATCATTAGAAAGCATGGGTTCTCCTTCGTGGAGGATGGAAGGATTTTTAAATAAAGATTTTTTTGTATTATCAACTTTATCACTTTCATTATTAATTCTTGGTTTATTTTTCTATACAAAAATAAAAAATATTGAAGATAATTTAATAAAAAAATTAAACACATCAACAATTATACTAGGTACTATATATGTGTATATCTTAATATGGCTTTCGTTAGAGGCATCAATTAAAAATAATGATTTAGCGGTTTTAATTTCTTTAATAATATATACAATTATAGGATTAATTGTTTATTTTAGAGGTTTTTTGAATGACAAAAAAATATTTCAAAAATATGGAGGCGTTATGTTGGGATTTGTTATTTTAAGATTATTGTTAATTGATATTTGGAGAATGGAGCTCTCGGGGAGAATTATTACTTTTTTTCTTATAGGCGCATTATTGGTTAGCACAGCGTTCCTTAGTAAATACAAAAAGGAGGCGGGCAAGCCAACATTGCGGCAATAAAATTATGAAATTAAAAACATTTTTTTTCGCATTAGTCTTTTTATTAATAGCTACTAATGCTAACGCACAGTCAAACTCTAACTTAGAATTAGTTAAACCCTATCGTTTATTTAAAGAAATAAATAATATTTCTATTAATGTTCCTACCACCGTAGAAGTACCTTTTACAAACGAATTTATAGAACGTAATGATTTTGCTGTTTTAGATACTACTGATAATATTTTTATTCCAAATTATTATAAACATGAAATATTATCGGAATTTACGCCCTTATCAGTAAGTTCTTTGCCACAAAATGTAAATATAAATAATATTATTGATAATAATCTAACTACTTATGCAAATTTTTACTTACCTCAAAATTCTTTAGGCAGAATTGAAATATTACTTTCTAGTTCAGTGCCTATTACATCATCAGCGCTTACAATTTTACTTGATAAAAATGTTTCTTTGCCAAGTTCAGTTGAAATTAAAGCTTTAATTGGAGGGGAATACAATACTGTAGTTGCGCCAACAAGAATGGATCGGCAAACAATAAATTTTCCGCAAACAACTTCTAATGCCTGGACAGTAGTATTTAATTACTCTCAACCTCTTAGAATCAGCGAATTTAGATTAAATCAGGAAAATGCAGATAAATATAATTTAAAGGCTATTAGATTTTTAGCGCAACCGCAACATTCATATAGAATTTATTTTGAACCTGATAGATCATCTAACATTTATGTTGGCGAATCAGGAAACTTAAGTTCCGCTAAAGATATTTTTCAATTAAGCAGTGCTTTAACGCAAAATAATCCATATTATACTATTGCTGATATAGACAACGATGGCATACCTGATATTAACGATAATTGTGTTTCGCTTTCAAATCCTGACCAAAAAGATATAAATAATAACGGCAGAGGTGATGTTTGCGACGATTTTGATGGAGATGGCGTTATTAATATAAATGATAATTGTCCTGATATTCCTAATTATAATCAAAAAGATACTGATAGTGATAAAATAGGGGATGTATGCGATAAAGAAGAAAGCAGAATAACGGAAAAATATCCTTACTTGCCATGGTTAGGCATAGGTTCAGCAGCAATAGTATTAATTATTCTTCTTTTCCTGACTGCTAAATCAATGAAAATAAATAAATAATATCTTATATAAATAAAATAGTCCCGAAAAATATCAGGACTATTTTTTGTGCCGCGGGAGAGAATCGAACTCTCATGACGTTGCCATCACACGAGTTTGAGTCGTGCGCGTCTACCAATTCCGCCACCGCGGCTAATAATTTTCAGTTTATTATTCAATTAATTTTTTTAGATATTTTTTACCTATCCCTGATTTTAAATATATTTCTCTTTTTCTGGCTTCT
>Ga0172375_10006545_pt1 | contig 16286 bp, 21 predicted proteins | sample LakKiv1m_FD_114537 | JGI IMG/M metagenome (GOLD analysis project Ga0172375, IMG submission 114537) | Freshwater microbial communities from Kabuno Bay, South-Kivu, Congo - kab_092012_11.1m | ecosystem: Environmental > Aquatic > Freshwater > Lake | place: Democratic Republic of the Congo...
AAAAAGGCTATAGCGAATTTTAAAATAAGGCAAGGCCTTCCTATAGGCTGCAAGGTTACTTTAAGAGGAAACAGGATGTATGAGTTTTTGGACAGATTTTTAAACATGGCTCTTCCCAGGATAAGGGATTTCAGGGGCACTTCTCCCGATTCTTTTGACCAAAACGGTAACTATTCTATCGGGATAAAGGAGTTGTCTATATTTCCGGAAATAGATGTTGATAAGATCCAGAAGATACAGGGTATGGATATTATAATGAATATAAAATCAAGCACTAAAGAAGAATCATTTGAACTGTTGAAGTTGTTTGGCATGCCGTTTAGCAGTAAATAATTAAAAAGGTGGATACATGGCAAAAGAATGTTTGATAGCAAAACAAAAAAGAACCCCTAAGTTTAAAGTAAGAAAATACAACAGATGCAAGCTGTGCGGCAGGCCGCGCGCATATTCAAGGAAATTCCAGGTTTGCCGTTTATGCTTCAGGGAAATGGCGTCGCGCGGAGACATCCCAGGCGTAACTAAGGCTAGCTGGTAAGGGAGAGAAAAATACATGAATTTGACAGATCCGATAAGCAATGCATTGACGGTAATAAGAAACGGAAGCATGGCAAAAAAAATAAAGGTGGATATAAAATTCTCTAAGATGACCGAAGAGATACTGGGCATACTGAAAAGAGAGAAATTTATAAAAGATTTCAAATTTATAGACGATAAAAAGCAAGGCGCATTAAGGGTTTATTTGAAATATACAAGCAACGAAGAGCCTGTTATAAAAGGCCTTGCCAGGATATCCAAGCCAAGCCTCAGAATTTACGCAAAGAAAGACAGCCTTCCGAAAGTTTTCGGAGGCCTTGGCATAGCTATTTTATCTACGTCCAGAGGCGTTGTAACAAACGTACAGGCTGCCGAGATGCAATCGGGAGGAGAAGTGCTTTGTTATATCTGGTAACAGCGGTTATAGGAATAATAAAATGTCTCTTATAGGCAAAAAACCAATACGGATTCCGGATAAAGTAAAAGTAAGGGTGGATTCCGGGAAAGTCTTCGCAGAAGGCCCAAAGGGAAAGCTGGACTGGAACCTGCCTTCTAATGTAGAAGTGCTGATAGACAATTCCGGTATTACCGTTAAAAGATTAAAAGAAGATAAATCGGCGTTTGCTATGCACGGCCTGGCCAGGGCTTATATAAACAACATGGTAAAGGGCGTCAGCGACGGCTATGTAGAGACCTTGGAAATAGTCGGAGTCGGTTACCGCGCTCAGGCTGAAGGGAAAAAGCTTACTTTAAATCTAGGCTTTTCGCATCCGATAGTTTATGCCATACCTGAAGGCATAGTGATAAAGACCCCTCCGAAGCCGGCTCATATCATCATAGAAGGCATTGATAAAGCGAAGATCGGGCAGGTGGCGGCTGAGGTAAGGGCATTTTTTGAACCCGAGCCGTACAAAGGAAGAGGCATAAGGTATTTGGGAGAATTTGTCAGGAAGAAAGCAGGCAAGGCGGTCGGAGGAACAGAGAAATAAAATGAAGAGAAAAATAAAAAGTCCGGCGGAATTAGGAAGAGTAAAAAGGCATTACAGGATACGCAAAAGGATGTCAGGCACAAAACAGATGCCAAGGCTTATCGTTCATAGAAGCCATAATAATCTGTATGTCCAGTTTGTAGACGATCTGGCAAATCATACTATACTTTCGCTTTCCACCAACGACGCTTCTTTCAAAAAAGAGTTTGGAGCCGAGGGAGGAAATGTGGAATCAGCTAAAAAACTGGGCGCGTACGCGGCAAGAGAGGCGTCCAAAAAAGATATTAAGAAAATTGTATTTGACAGAGGCGGCTATCTGTATCATGGCAGAATAAAAGCTTTTGCTGACGCGGCTAGAGAAGCAGGGCTTAAGTTTTAATTCGAGAGGATAAAAATGGCAGAGAATATCAAGGCGAAAGAAAGATTAGTGCGAAAACTTGATGCAGTTCAGGAAGATCAATATATAGAAAAGGTTATCGCCATCAACAGGGTTTCAAAGGTTGTGAAGGGCGGCAAAAGATTCTCGTTTACCGCGCTTATCGCCGTTGGAAACGGAAACGGCACGGTCGGATGCGGCTATGGAAAAGCGAACGACGTTGCAAGCTCCATAAGAAAAGCTCTTTCCAACGCAAAAAAGAGCTTTTTCAAGGTCCCTGTCAGAGGCCAGACAATACCGCATGAAATCATAGGGCATTTCGGGGCAGCGAAGGTTCTTCTGAAACCCGCGCTTGAAGGAACGGGTGTTATCGCGGGCGGATCTGTCAGGGCTATATGCGACGCGGCGGGAATAAAAGATATACTTACCAAATCTCTTGGTTCCGCCAATCCTATAAATGTTACAAAGGCAACCATAGACGGTTTGAAAAAGCTGAGGCTGGAGCGCGACATGTCAGAATCAGAAGGCAGGGAAGAATGAAAATACAGGATCTGAGGCCTGCAGTAGGCGCTAAGAAAAAAAGGAAGATCGTAGGAAGAGGCCCGGGTTCAGGCCATGGAAAAACTTCCACTAGAGGTCATAAAGGGCAGATGTCACGCTCGGGCGCAGGGAGATCCCCTGGTTTCGAAGGCGGCCAGATGCCTCTAATAAGAAAATTGCCAAAAAGAGGGTTTAGAAGAAGGCCAAGAGCGGGATATTCGATTGTCAATCTTGAGATGCTTTCAAGGTTAAAGCAAGAATCGTCAATAACCCCGGAATTATTAAAAGAAAAAGGCTTGATAAAAGGGGCTATTAATTATTTAAAGATATTAGGTGAGGGCGAAATAAAAGTCCCTGTGCATATAAGGGCTCACGCGTTTTCCAAGTCGGCTGAAGAAAAGATAAAGAGCGTGGGCGGAAAATGTGAGATAATCAAATAAACTATGTTACAGGCGTTTATAAACTCTTTCAGGATACCCGATCTTAGAAAAAAGTTATTTATTACGCTTTTATTGCTGGCGATTTACAGGGTAGGCGCTTATATACCTACGCCGGGAGTAAATGGCACCGCTTTAATTCAGTTCTTTAACAACGTGGCCAAGTCCCAGGGTGGCGGGCTTTTTGGCATTATGGATATGTTTTCGGGAGGCGCTTTAACACGCCTTACCATATTTGCGCTTGGTATAATGCCCTATATATCGGCCTCTATCATACTGCAACTCCTTGTCACTGTAATTCCTTACCTTGAGAAACTTTCAAAGGAAGGTGAAGGCGGCAGGCGCAAGATGATACAATATACGCGTTACGGCACAATAGTTCTTTCCGTTATCCAGGCGTTTTTTATAAGCGTATGGCTTGAGAATCCGGCCAGATTCCAGGGTTTACAGATCGTAGATTATCCGGGCTGGGGTTTTAGATTTTTGACGGTTATTACCCTTACCACAGGCACTGCTTTTATAATGTGGATAGGAGAGCAGATCCAGGAATACGGGATAGGTAATGGCATCTCGCTTGTTATAACAGCAGGTATAATCTCAAGACTACCTACGGCTTTAGAACAGGTTTTCGCATTGATATTCGCTCCTGCGAAAAGCATAATAAAATACCCATTTTTCACGCTTGCTTTTATGTCGGTAATCGGGGTTGCTGTAGTAGTGGCAGTTATATTGATCACTCAGGGGCAGAGAAAAATACCCGTACAATACGCCAAAAGGATAGTAGGTAGGAAGGTATACGGGGGACAAAGCACCTATATACCTTTGAGGGTAAACCAGGCAGGCGTTATACCTATAATCTTTGCGCAATCAATAATACTTTTTCCCGCTACGATCGCGGGATTTATACCCAACGCCGGGTTACAAAGATTCGCTGAAGCTTTAATGAGAGGTCAGGTTTTATACACTGTTCTTTATAGCCTACTAATAATATTTTTTGCTTATTTCTATACGGCTATTACGTTTAACCCGGCGGATGTGGCTGATAATATGAAGAAATATGGAGGATTTGTTCCGGGCGTAAGGCCAGGTAGGCCTACTGCGGAATATTTTGATTTTATAATGACCAGGATTACTCTTCCGGGCGCGATATTTCTGGCTTTTATAGCTGTTTTTCCGGATATGCTAGGCGCGTGGCTTAAGATACCATATCTTATAGCCAGCTTTTTCGGAGGAACCGCTCTTTTAATAGTAGTCGGAGTAATGCTTGACACGATGAGGGCGGTAGAGTCGCAGCTTTTAATGAGGCATTACGAAGGATTTCTTAAAAAGGGAAGAATCAGAGGTAGAAGATAGTCATGAGAATGGTGCTATTAGGGCCTCCGGGAGCGGGTAAGGGAACGCAGGCAGTAATGCTCGCGGAGAAAAAAGGTTTTCTTCATTTTTCTACTGGCGATATATTAAGAGAAAATGTAAAACAGGGCACCCAGATCGGTAAGAAGGCAAAAGCCTTTATGGAAAAAGGCGAGCTGGTTCCCGATGATATTGTCATAGAAATGATGCTTGATACGATAAAAAACGCAGAATTCGGAAAGGATTTTATCCTGGATGGATTTCCAAGGACAGTATATCAGGCGAAAAAGCTGGATAGCGAATTAGATAAGCTTAAGCTGGCGACAGACTTGGTTATATATTTTAAGACCAGCACGAATATTGTTGTTTTGAGGCTTGCGGGCAGGAGGCTTTGTTCCAAATGCGGGGCAAATTATCATATAGTAAATATGCCTCCAAAGAAACAGGGAGTATGCGATAAATGCGGCGCAGAGCTTTATCAGAGAAAAGACGATAACGAAGAGACCATACAGAAGCGGTTGGAGGTTTACGACAGTCAGACAAAAGAACTTATAGATTATTATAAAGCTAAGGGGATACTTAAAGAGGTTTCAGGCGACTTGGATTCCCGGAAGGTTTACGACGAATTATCCGAGATATTAAGCACCTGCAAAACAGATGATAGACATAAAGTCAGAAAATGAGCTCAGGCTCATGTCTGAAGCAGGAAAAATAGTTAAACTGATTCTGGAGGAACTTAAAGCTGCGGCAAAGCCCGGAGTAACGACCGCTAACCTTGAAAAAAAAGCGGTAGAGATAATAAAGAAATCCAATGCCAGATCGGCGTTTCACGGATACAGAGGGTTTCCGGGAGTTATTTGCACTTCTTTAAATGAGCAGGTAGTGCATGGAATTCCCGGGGATACAAAGCTTTCTTCCGGGGATATCTTAAGCATAGACGTAGGCATTGAAAAGAACGGGTATTACGCGGATAGCGCCCTTACAGTACCTGTTGGAGATAAATTAAGCGAAAAAGCCCGCTCTCTTATAGAAATTACGGAAAAAGCACTATTTCTTGGAATAGAAAAAGCAGTGGAAGGAAACAGGCTCTTTGATATTTCAAGCGCGATTCAGACCTTTGCGGAATCGCATGGTTACGGAGTAGTCAGAGGATTCGTCGGCCACGGCATAGGCAAGAATTTGCATGAGGAGCCAGAAGTGCCTAATTTCGGGAAACAGGGCACAGGGCTCAGATTAAAAAGCGGGATGGTACTGGCGATAGAGCCTATGATAAACGAGGGCGGATACGAAGTAGAAGTGCTAGGCGATGGCTGGACAGCGGTTACTAAAGACAGAAAATTATCAGCACATTTTGAGCATACTGTGGCAGTTACAAAAGGAGAAGCAAGGATATTGACATAAGCACAGAAAACAAGGTGAGGGAATATGCCTAAAGAAGAGGCAATAGAGGTTGAGGGTACCGTAGTAGAATCATTGCCAAACGCGATGTTCAGGGTTGAGCTGGACAATGGCCACAAAGTGCTTGCGCATGTTTCCGGAAAAATGAGGATGAACTTCATAAAAATCCTGCCGGGAGATAAAGTAAAAATGGAACTTTCGCCTTATGATTTGACCAGAGGCAGGATCACTTACAGGGCTAAATAGTTCAAGATTATCAAATAGAGGGGTGTTAGATGAAAGTAAAGGCTTCAGTAAAGGTTATCTGCGATAAATGCAAAATAATAAAGCGCAAAGGCATTGTAAGGATAATTTGTTCAAACCCGAAGCATAAGCAGAGGCAGGGATAGGAGAAATACATGGCAAGAATTGCAGGCATAGACTTACCCAAGGAAAAAAGGATAGAGATAGCTTTGACCTATATTTACGGCATAGGAAAGCCTCTTTCAGTCAAGATATTAAAACAGGCGGGTGTAAATCCCGACACCAGGGCGAAGGATATGAAAGAAGATGAGGTTTCCAGGGTAGCCGCTATTATTCAGAAGGAATACAAGGTCGAAGGCGATCTAAGAAGAGAGATATCTCAAAATATAAAAAGGCTTATAGATGTCGGCTCATACAGAGGTTATAGGCATAGAAGGTCTTTGCCCGTAAGAGGACAGAGGACTAAGACAAACGCAAGAACAAGAAAAGGCCCGCGAAAGACAGTAGGCGTAACAAGAAAAGCCACCAAGACTGCCGCAGTGGCGCCTGAAAAATAACATAACAAGCTAGAGGAGTTTTATGACGACAGAGAAACCAAAGGTAACAAAGAAAAAAATTGTTAAAAATATTACCAGCGGAATAGTACATGTCCTGGCAACTTTTAATAATACAATAGTCACTATAACTGACAGACAGGGCAACGCGATAGTATGGGCCAGCTGCGGGTCTGTAGGTTTTACAGGTTCTAAAAAATCAACGCCTTTCGCGGCGCAGGTCACTGCTAGCGACGCTGCAAAAAAAGCTATTGAGCATGGCCTTAAAGATGTGGAAGTTTTTGTAAAGGGCCCTGGTTCAGGCAGGGAAGCGGCAATAAGGGCTATACAAGCAGCCGGGCTGCGTATAAGCGCCATAAAAGACGTTACGCCTATCCCGCATAATGGCTGCAGGCCGCCAAAGAAAAGGCGCGTGTAAACCCAAAGAAAATTTTACTAAAAGGAGCAAGGATGGCAAGATATACAGCATCATCGTGCAGGGTATGTAGAAGAGCAGGTTCTAAACTTTCTCTAAAAGGCCAAAGATGTTATACTGACAAATGCGGTTTTGAAAAAAGGGGTTATGCTCCCGGACAACATGGCAAAAGCCAGAGGATCAAGCTTTCAAATTACGGCACACAGCTAAGAGAAAAACAGAAAGTAAAAAAGATATACGGCATACTGGAACAGCAATTCAGGAAGTATTTTCAGTCAGCCAGCCGCTCAAAAGACATTACAGGCTCAAAGCTTCTGGAACTTCTGGAGAGAAGGCTGGATAATGTTATATACAGGGCTTCTTTTGCTTCCTCAAGGCCTGAGGCAAGGCAGATGGTAATGCATGGCCACGTGCTTGTAAACGACAAAAAAGTAGATATACCTTCTTTTTCAGTAAAAACAGGAGATATTGTAGTCATAAAGCCGAAAGAAGTAACAGTAAAAAGGGTTAAAGAATCCGTCGAAAAATTAAAAGACCGCCCTTATCCAACCTGGATTGACGTGGATAAAGCAGGCCTTAGAGTAAAGATTTCAAGGCTTCCTGAAAGAAGCGATATAGCGGCTGATATAAAAGAACAGCTGATCGTAGAATTGTATTCAAAGTAAGGGGCGGTTACGACCGTCCCCTACATTAAAGGGGGTAATAAATGGGAATAAGCTGGAAGACGTTTGAAATGCCTAAAAGATTAGAATGTGATGAAGCTAGTTACTCCAGAAAGTATGGAAAATTTATCGCAGAGCCGTTCGAAAGAGGCTTTGGATCCACAATAGGTAATTCCCTGAGGCGGATTCTTATATCTTCTATTGAAGGAACTGCCGTCACCTCTGTAAAAATAGACGGGGTGTTGCACGAATTTTCTACGATACCGGGCGTGCTGGAAGACGTCCCTCAGATTATTTTGAACATAAAGCAGCTATGCCTTAAGTCAGAGTCCCGCACTCCGAAGATATTGCGCTTAAAGGCGTCTAAAAAAGGCGAGGTTACCGCAAAGAACATAATCACCGACGAAACAATAGAGGTGATAAATCCGGAGCTACATATAGCGACCCTTACAAAGGACACAAGTTTTAATATGGAGCTTGAAATAGGCAGGGGTAGGGGGTTTGTCCCTTCGGAAAGAAATAAAAAAGAAGGCCAGGCGATAGGCGTAATACCGGTGGATTCCATATTCGCGCCCGTACAGAAAGTAAGTTATCGCGTAGAAAATACCAGGGTAGGGCAGATAACGGATTACGACAAGCTGATACTGGAAATATGGACGAACGGCAGCATGGAGCCGAAAGACACTGTTTTGTACGCGTCTCATATATTAAATAAACATCTGGAAGTATTTTTAAAATTCGGGCAGATAGTGGTGGAAGATGAAACACAGGAAGAGAGCAGCCAGGAAAACAAAGAACTGCTCGAAAAACTGAAGCTTCCGGTTTCAGAGCTAGAGCTTTCCGTGAGAAGCGGCAATTGCCTCAGGGAAGCGCATATAAAAACCATAGGAGAGCTTGTCACGAAATCAGAGCAGGAAATGCTCCAATACAGAAATTTCGGGAAAAAATCTCTTCAGGAAATAGCCGAGATAATCAAAGGCATGGGTCTTTCTTTAGGTATGGAAATACCCAAGGAGAAAGGAAAATAAGGAAATAAATGAGACACCACAGACAAAGTGTAAAGTTCGGAAGACAGCGCAGCCATTATAAAGCTACCCTTAAGAGCCTGGTTTCAGCCCTTATTATCAATAAGAGCATCTGTACGACAAAAACAAAGGCTAAAGCGGCTTCACGCTTGGCGGACAATCTTATAACTCTTGGAAAAGAAAAAACAGTAACTAACCAGCGCAGCGCGTATGCTATCCTCGGTGACAGAAAGCTTGTAGCTATGCTCTTTAACGAAATAGCGCCTCTATTTAAAGGCAAATCGGGCGGCTACACAAGGGTTATGCTGACTACAAACAGGCGCGGGGACAACGCTCAAATGGCCATACTTGAATTTGTTGAAAAACCAAAGCCTGTCGAGCCCAAGAAAAAGTCGGACAAGAAAGAAAAAAAGCCGGCTCCTTCGGAAGTTGACGTCAGTGTTGAAAAAGAAGAGAAGATTGCTTCATCCGAGCCGAAGAAAGAAGAGCACAAAAAAGAAGAACATAAAAGAGAAACGCCTCAGCCCAAGAAACATGACAAACCAATAGGAAGGCCGGGGTTCTTTAAGAAATTTTTCGGGCGCAAAGGCGATTAAAAATGGCGCGAGGTTTATCAATACCCGCTTCGCGCAAAATAGATAATATACAAGATGAAACTTTCTTCTCGCGCAAAAAGCGTGTCTCCTTCGTTAACCCTTGCGATTACAGCCAAAGCCAAGAAGATGAAGCAGGAAGGCCTGGATATCGTAGGCTTTGGCTCAGGCGAACCTGATTTCGACACGCCGGACCACATAAAACTAGCCGCAATAAAAGCTATCCAGCAGGGCTTTACAAAATACACCGCAGAATCTGGAACAGACGAGCTTAAAAAAACTATCTGCGATAAATTTCATAAAGATAACAACCTTTCATACAGCCCCTCCCAGATAGTTGTATCTTGCGGGGCGAAACACTCGCTTTACAATATAATCCAGGCGATATGCGAAAAAGGCGATGAAGTAATTATCCCTTCCCCTTACTGGCTGAGCTATCCTGAGATGGTGAATCTCGCGGAAGCAAAACCTGTTTTTATCGAGACTGACGACGCTTCCGGATTCAGAATAACCCCGTCCAGCCTGAAAAAGGCGATTACAAAAAAGACAAAAGCCCTTATAATAAATAGCCCGTCAAACCCTACGGGAGCCATCTACTCAAAAGAAGAATTAAAAGCGATAGGCGGGATAGCGGCTGAAAAAGGAATCCTTATTATTAGCGACGAGATTTACGAAAAGATAATTTTTGACGGCAATTCGCACGTCTCCATAGCGAGCCTGGGCGAAGATATTTTTAAAAATACCATCGTAGTTAACGGTGTTTCAAAAAGCTTCGCAATGACAGGGTGGAGGATAGGATATCTCGCCTCTCCCGATAACGAACTTGTAACAGCCATTAAAAATATACAGAGCCATTCCACTTCCAATCCCGCATCCATAAGCCAGATGGCGGCCCTGGAAGGGCTAAAAAACAGCGGGACTATTGTAGACCAGATGCGGAATGAATTTGAGAAAAGAAGGAATTACATGGCGGAAAGGATAAATAAGATAAAAACTCTTTCCTGCCTGAAGCCTGAAGGGGCTTTTTATATATTTTTCAATATACACAAAACAGGGTTCTCTAGCATGGAAGTCAGTGACAGATTGCTTAACGAAGCGATGGTGGCTGTTGTGCCCGGCAAGGTATTTGGTTCTGACAAACACATAAGATTGAGCTTTGCAACCAGTATGGAAAATATTAAAAAAGGCATCGACAGAATAGAAGAGTGGTTTAATAAAAATGGGTAAAACGATAGTAGAAAAAATATTCAGCTCTCATAGCCATAAGGACGCAAGATCCGGGGACGTGGTAGTCGCGGATATAGATTTCTGTTTCGGGCAGGACGGAACCAGCATGCTTGTCATAGACGCGTTCAGGAATCTGGGCGCAAAAAAAGTTTTTAATAAAGATAAATTCCGCATGGTTATAGACCACAGTTCTCCAAGCCCCAGTATCGGCGTTTCAGAGGTACATAAAAAGATGCGTAATTTCGCTAAGGAGCACGATCTTGAGATGTTTGATATTGGCTGCGGCGTATGCCACCAGGTCATACCGGAATCAGGGCTTGCCGTTCCCGGAAGCATTGTATTAGGGGCTGATTCGCATACATGCACTTATGGGGCGCTCGGGGCTTTTTCGACAGGCATGGGCTCCACTGATGTCGCGGTGGCTCTTGCAACCGGGAAAAACTGGTTTAAAGTCCCGGAAACCATAAAGATAATCCTCAAAGGCAAGGCCGGAAAGGGCGTTTATTCCAAGGACGTTATACTTTATGTCATAGGGAAACTCGGGGCCGATTACGCCACGTATAAAGCTGTGGAATTTTCTGGAGAATATATAAAAAATTTAAGCATGGACGGCCGTTTTACCATAGCCAATATGGCAATTGAGATGGGAGCCAAGGCAGGGCTTATGGAACCGGATGAAAAAACATATAAATGGCTTAAGGAGCATAAGGCAAAGAACGCAGGGCAAAGAGTAAAGAGCGATAAAGACGCTGTCTATGCGGAGGTTCTGGAATTTGATGTCACTAAGATTACGCCGCAAATAGCGATGCCGCATACAGTAGACAATGTTACGCCGGTAAATAAGCTTAAAAGCACAAAGATCGGCCAGGCGTTTTTAGGGACCTGCACAAACGGGAGGATGGAAGATCTTATGATAGCTTATTCTATCCTGAAGAATAAAAAAATAAAAGAAGGCGTAAAAATGATCATAGCGCCCGCCTCAAAGGATATCTTCCGGAAGGCAATGTCAATGGGCATTATTTCAGACTTTGTAAGTTCAGGCGCATGTGTAGTTGCCCCGGGATGCGGCCCTTGTGTAGGGACTCACAACGGCGTTCTATCCTCAGGAGAGGCCTGTATCTCAACTGCTAACAGGAATTTTAAAGGAAGAATGGGTAATCCGGATGCGTTTATCTATCTCGGTTCCCCGGCTACAGTGGCTTCTTCCGCTTTGGAAGGCAAAATTACCGATCCGAGGAAGTATATAAAATAGCAATAAAGGATAAACTATGGACATAAAAGACCTTCTAAAAACCGCTGTTGAGAAAAACGCGTCGGATCTTCACATTACCGCGGATTCAGCACCTATTGTAAGGATAGACGGTAAGCTGATACCTTTAAATTTTCCGAAGATGGACAAGGAGTATTGCAAGCGCCTTGTGTACAGTATACTGGATGACAAACAGAAAACCGTTTTTGAGAGAGACCTGGAACTGGACCTTTCTCTGGATGTTCCGGGACTGAACAGGTTCAGGGTAAACGTGCATATGCAGAGAGGTGGCGTAGAGGCGTCGTTCAGGCTGGTATCGTTAAAAATAAGAACTGTCGCGGAGCTTGGACTGCCTCCCGTCGTATCTGAACTTTGTAGCAGAAATCAGGGACTAGTCCTTATTACAGGCCCCACGGGGGTTGGTAAAACTACGACGCTTGCTTCAATGGTAGATCTTATAAATACGGAACGCCAGGCGATAATCATAGTCGTAGAGGATCCTATTGAATATGTGCATATCAATAAGCGCAGCATAATCAAACAAAGAGAAATTTATGCGGATACCAGGAGTTTTTCGAATGCATTGATCCACGCATTGAGGCAGGACCCCAATGTTATAGTAGTCGGGGAGATGAGGGACGTCGAGACCATAGCCACGGCTCTCACAGCCGCGGAAACAGGGCATCTCGTATTGGCGACATTGCATACCTCAGACGCGTCCCAGACCATAGACAGGATTATAGATGTCTTTCCGCCTTATCAGCAAGAGCAGATAAAGATCCAGCTTTCAACCACTTTGCAGGGAATAGTCTCGCAGCAGTTATTGCCCAGAAAAGACCGCCCGGGCAGGGTTATCGCGACGGAGGTAATGATAGCTACGAACGCGATAAGAAATCTTATCCGCGAACACGAAACAGCGCAGCTTCTTACTCATATTCAGACAGGCGGCCAGTACGGCATGCATACAATGGATAAATCCCTTAAAATGCTTTATCAGAAAGGTCTTATCTCAGAGGATATTTTCAAGACATACATGAAAAACCCGGATGAGGTAAGAAATTTATAAATCCGGATACAGGATATTGACGGGGCTTACATGAAATACGTGGCTTATAAATTCGGAAACGACATAAATACGGATTTGATTATTTCCGGCAGGTATAAATTTTCCATAACGGATCCGAACCAGCTCGCCAAGCATGTATTTGAGGATATAGACCCTGAATTTTACAAAAAAGTAGGCAAAGATAAATTTTTTGTAGTAGCCGGGACTAATTTTGGATGCGGTTCTTCAAGAGAGCAGGCGCCTATGGCTCTTAAATACGCGGGATGCCAGGGGGTGCTTGCCAAAAGCTTTGCCAGGATATTTTACAGAAACGCTTTCAATCTGGGTTTGCCTTTAATAGAGTGCGATACAAGTAAGATAAAAAAAGATGATATAGTGGAATTGGATATTGAAAAGGGCTTTGTTACGGGCCCGGAGAAGCAATACGTTCTGCATATAAAACCGTTCACGAAATTTCAGAAAAACCTCATATCCTCCGGCGGCATAGTAAATTATTACAGAAAATACGGGGAGTTGCGAATTGAATCATAAAGTCACTATCATTCCTGGCGATGGTATAGGCAGGGAAGTCAGCCTTGCCGCTCAAAGATGCATAGACGCTACGGGTGTAAAAATAACATGGGAAGAACAAATAGCCGGAGAAGAAGCCCTTGCTAAATACGGCGCTGTTCTGCCTGTCCATGTCCTTGATTCCGTAAGGAAAAATAAAGTCGCTATAAAAGGTCCCATAATAACCCCTGTGGGCAAGGGTTTCAGATCAGTGAACGTCCAGCTGAGAAAAGCCCTTGACCTGTACGCTTGCCTGAGGCCGTGCAAATTTATAAAAGGTGTAAAAACACGGTATACAAATATTGATCTTGTGGTAGTAAGAGAGAATACAGAGGATTTATATGCCGGCATAGAGTTCAGTCAGGGCCTTAAAAGAACAAAAGATATGATAGGGTACCTTGAAGAGCAGAGCGGAATTTCAATAAAAGAGGATTCCGCGATAGGAATAAAGCCTATTTCAATAAGCGCGTCTAAAAGAATAGTTAAATTCGCTTTTGATTACGCTGTAAAAAATAACAGGAAGAAGGTCACGGCTATCCATAAAGCGAATATCATGAAAGAAACCGACGGGCTTTTTTTAAGATGCACCAGAGAAGTTGCTGAGCAATATAAAGGCAGGATAGAATTTGAAGACAGAATTGTCGATAATATGTGCATGCAGCTTGTCCAGAAACCGGAGATTTACGATGTGCTTGTGTTGCCGAATCTGTACGGAGATATTTTGTCCGATCTTTGCGCAGGCCTTATCGGAGGGCTGGGTATTGCCCCGGGAGCCAATATAGGCGACAATATGGCACTATTCGAAGCAGTGCACGGCAGCGCCCCTAAGTACGCGGGCATGAACAAAGTCAACCCCACCGCGATGATACTTTCCGGGGTATTGATGCTGCGCTATTTAAAAGAAGAAGAAGCGGCCAATAGGCTTGAAAAAGCCACGGAAGAAGTAATAGCCGAAGGTAAATACGTTACTTACGACTTGAAAAAAGACCGCTATGATCCCACAGCCGTAGGCACAAGCCAAATGGCGGACGCGATCATTGCAAAATTAAAACATATCTAACCAATAAAATATGAAAATAGCTGTTATAGGAGCTGGAAATGTCGGAGCAATGGTAGCATCCAGGATCATAGACGCTAACCTCGCGGATGTAGTATTAGTTGACGTAGTTCCAGGAATAGCAAAAGGCAAAGCGCTGGATATGTCCGACGCAAGGCCTGTTTTTGGCTCCAAATCCGGCATAACAGGAACTGAGAATTTTGCGGATACAAAAGGCTCTGATATAGTTGTCATTACAGCTGGCCTGGCAAGAAAACCGGGCATGTCCCGCGAAGACCTACTGAAAAAGAACGCCGGAATAATAAAAGAAGTGGCTCTACAGGTTAAAAAATACTGCCCTCTATCCATAGTAATAGTGGTTACGAATCCTCTGGATGCGATGAGCTACCTTGTAATGAAAACGACGGGATTTAGCTCTAAAAAAGTTATCGGCATGGCAGGCGTATTGGATACAGCCAGATTTATAAATGCTCTATGGGAAAGAAACCAGGATGTTGACCAGGATAAAGTCCTGATGATGGGAAGCCACGGAGACACAATGGTCCCTGTAAACAGGTCAAAAAACATTTCTCCGGAAGTGTTTTCCGAAACATCCAATCTTGCCAGAAATCGAGGGGCGGAGATAGTAAAGCATCTCGGGACAGGAAGCGCGTACTTTGCGCCTTCAGCATCGGTATTTCTTATGTTAAAAGCTATAATAAAAAATGAAAATAAAACCCTTTGCGCCAGTGCGTATCTTAACGGCCAATACGGCGAAAAAGACGTTTATATAGGCGTGCCCGTAATCCTGAATACTTCGGGCGTAAAAGAAGTCATAGAAATCCCTTTAACCCCGGAAGAAAAAACCCAGTTCCAATCCTCCGCCCGCCAAATCCGCGAAACCATCACCCAATCCCTCCAATAATCTTGACACTGTGACAATGTTAGTTTTGTCAAGTTTACACAAAGCGCCCTCATAATCTTTACATTCGTACAATGTAACATTGTCAAGTTTATGGAAGCAATATATTCATTGAATAGGCATATAAATTAAGCTATAATTGTTTTCAACGCTATGAATAAATATGATTTAGCTATAATAGGGTCTGGGCCATGCGGATATGTAGCTGGGATCAGGGCTGCTCAGCTTGGCCTTAAAACCTGCATTTTCGAGAAAGACAAAATAGGGGGAGTATGCCTTAATTGGGGTTGTATACCTACAAAGGCGCTTTCTGCTTCTGCCAACGCGCTTTATAACATAGAACGTTCGGCCGAATTCGGCATAAACGTAAAAGGTTTTGAAATAGACTTTTTAAAGGTCTGCGAAAGAAAAGAAGCTATAGTAAAAAAGCTTTCCCTGGGAGTGGAAATGCTTTTAAAGACAAGAAAGCTTGAGATAATAAAAGAAAAAGCAGAGATAAAAAGCCCTAACGCTATAAAAACCGCCAGCTTAGAAATAGAAGCCAAAAATATTTTGATAGCAACAGGGTCTATTCCTTTTGAACTTCCATTATTACCTTTTGACCATAATAATATTTTATCCAGCTCCGATATCTTAGACTTGAAAGCTATCCCAAAGAGCCTGACTATAGTAGGCGGAGGGGTAATAGGCTGTGAGTTTGCGTCCATATTCAGGTCTTTCGGCTCGGAGATAACAATAATCGAAGCAATGCCACAGCTTTTGCCTAACGAAGACGAGGAAATAGCCAGAAAACTGGAGCAAGTATTCAAAAGAAGGGGCATAAAAGTATTAACTAATACAAAGATTGATAAAGCAAATGACGGCGAAAAAACGCTTGTTTGCGTAGGCCGCTCGCCTAATTCAAAAGGTCTTGGCGTAGAAGCGCTTGGAATAGGACTGGACAGGGGCTGGATAAAAGTAGACGAGCATTTCAGGACAAATATAAATAATATCTATGCCGCAGGTGATATAAAAGGTGGGATGCTACTAGCTCACTTGGCTTCAAAAGAAGGCATTTCCGCTGTGGAAGGAATGCGCGGAAACAAATATCCTATAGATTATAACGTTGTCCCAAGCTGTAT
>Ga0172375_10006547_pt1 | contig 16285 bp, 17 predicted proteins | sample LakKiv1m_FD_114537 | JGI IMG/M metagenome (GOLD analysis project Ga0172375, IMG submission 114537) | Freshwater microbial communities from Kabuno Bay, South-Kivu, Congo - kab_092012_11.1m | ecosystem: Environmental > Aquatic > Freshwater > Lake | place: Democratic Republic of the Congo...
GACAATATGCCTACTCTGTACACTTCATTTTTCTCGCGGGCATGCGACAAAAAACCGGATAAGAAAAAAAACAGGATCGTAAAAAATATTAATCTTTTTTTTGATATTTTCATTTACTCGATTATTTTATCCGCGGATCTTTTCATTTCTTGAGTTATGTTGATCCCCAGCCTCTTGGCAGTCTTAAGGTTCAGCATCTTTATCCCCTCCACGGCTCGTGAAACAGGATATTTATCAATACTTTCACCTTTTACAAGGGCGAGCGCTATCTTCGCTGACTTATATCCATGTTCCTGGCCGGACTCCACTACTCCGCATAGAGCGCCGTCTTCAATAGCAAAATCAAAAAAACCAATGATCGGTATATCGAGATTTTCAACCGACCATTTCATTACCGCCGGAGGATACATGCTTTCATCATTCGAGGGGAGTTCTTTCAGAGTATGGTACATATACACGCAAATGGCGTCTGCATCCATATTGTATTCTTCGGATCTTTCCTTCCATACCTCGAAATCGTCTATCAAATGATACCCCAATACCTTTTGGCCCAGATCAATGCGGGACATATAATCAAGCGCGCCTCTTGACGTCGTACATGTATCGCTCAGAACGGCGATTTTTCTTATATTTTTAACGAAAGTCGAGGCGTACTTCAAACTTTCCTCATAGTGCGGCCGCTCGATTATGCCGGTTATATTTGTACAGGGCATGCAGTATTCCGCAGGATCGCCGTTAAGTCCGCAGAAAACAAAAAAAGGGCTTCTGCCGCAGTAATATTGAGCTACGAATATCTGAGCATTATCGTCAGCTGTTATTACGGCATCCGGCTCCCATACATCGATCTCCCTGCGCGCATTTTGTCCGGCATTCACTTTCCATTCATCCGAAGTCCTTCTTTTGGTGTCCATGTAGAATATCCTGAGCTCGACATTTTCATCCTTAAGGGCATTTTTAACGCCTTCGGTGATCTCCGCAACCCACGGATACTCGGGATGATAACTGTGGATCAATAATATCTTTTTTTTATTTTCGGCACCGGAAGAGCAGGTATAAAATAAGAACAAAGCGAGGAACGCCAGCAACAATGCCGGGATCAGGTACTTTTTATTAAGATCTGCCATATTAAGTGTCCCGCGGGTAAAAAAAGAGTTACGCTATTTCAAAAGGTTATCTAGAAGGGAAACAAGTTTATCGTTGTCAAACGGTTTATCCAGGCAAGCGTCAGCGCCGAATGACAATATCTTATTTTTACCCTCTTCTTCGAAAAAAGCTGACACCGCTATTATTTTGATATTTCTGTCATGAGGGATAAGTTTTATTCTTTTTGTGACTGCATAGCCGTCCACTCCGGGCATGCGTATATCAAGTATCACTATGTCAGGCATGAATTCAAGTATCTTCCTCCCCGCGTCAAAACCGTCAAATGCAGTATCCAGATCATAACGGTTCTCCCTTTTAAGCATTCGGACCAGCGCGTTGACCATATTTCTATCGTCATCCACAATGAGTATTTTCTTTCTCTGCTCGGGATGGATGAACCGCGCGGGTATGGGCATTTCATGTTTTTTCATGAACTCCATAAATTCGCTTCTCTTGATCCTGTTATGGCCGCCCGGGGTTTTATAGGTATGCAATTTCCCTTCTTCTATCCAGAACAGAACAGTCCGCAAAGATACATGGCAGTAATCCGCCACATCTCCTGTAGTTAAAGGTTCCTGATCGGAAATATTGTCATATTTCATATTTTTCCTCTTTTTCCTGTTTTTAATATTTTACATCCGGGCGTGTCTTTTGTCAACCCGTTAAGTCCCCTCGGGCCTATAAACCCGGATCTCTTTTATGGACGGGATTTCCCCTGATCCGGCGATAAGAGTTAAAGTATGTTCCGTGTTCGGTATACCCTGTGAAAGCAGGCACGAATACTCCTTCCCATCATCAATTGCTTCGGGCGGAATATAATAGTCGTTGAATAACGGGATCACTTTCCATGTAACGGTGAACTTAGCGGGTATCTCCGTTTTACCGGTATACTTTTTATAAATACCGAACATCCAATCCGCAGGTTCAATGACGATCCTGCCGCTTTCCGATACAAACCTTATATTACCTCTGCCGCTCCCGTCATATCCTGTTTTTGAACCGAAGAGATCGAAAACAAAATCCGTACCGTCTTCATTGAGATCTTTTACTATGGCCGTCCAATCTTCCGCCAATAACGGATTGACCCCGCTGATCTGCAAAATGGGTGGCCAAAATATGAAAGGATGCGCTTGCGGCTTTGAGAATACATATGACTCAGGAAATTCGCTGGGTTTTTTACCATCGACAAAGACTTCTGCGCTGCCTCTTTTCCCTTTTTCTGCGACAGCTACGACCCTGTTACCGTGGAAATTCAGAGTTAGTTCATTCCCATTCCAGTTAACGTCCTTGCCTACTTTATACGTTTTAACAATATCCTTCCATTCCTCATCCGGCTCATTCGGCAGATATACCATAAACCTATTAATAAGCCGCGCCATAAGCCATATGCCATGGTCATTAAAATGAATATTATCTCTTAAAAGGTCGGCAGGCCTTAATTTATTCCCGATAATATATTCCGCCCATTCTTTATAAACCTGTAATAAAGCGCTCTTATGATCTCTTGCTATGTCCGGGATATACCAGTAACTGTCCTTAGCAGATTGCGTCTTCTGTCCTTCTCGGTCAGCTGCAATTTTTTCCGGCCATTTAGTCGGGTGTTCGGTTCTTATAAGCACTTCCGCTGTGGTCAGGCGCTTTATGTTACGCACGATCTCCTCCGTATCCGACACTTTGCCGTATGCCTGGAATATAACAAGGTCCGGATACTCGGGAATGACTTCGTAAAAAAGAGTTTTTTTCAGCAAATCCGTACAAAACCCATGGATGGAATAGTTCAATATCTCGATATCGGCATGGGGGTATCTGCTTCGTAACAATTTCCCCACTTCATCGGAAAGCTCGGTCGGCGACGTAGACTGCCCGTAAAATACTATCCTGACTTTATTTCCAGCTGCGGGTGCGGTAGATTCTAAAAGCGTCATGGTTCTTTGAATATGTTTGCCGTACCCGCTTCTATCGGCAGAAGGGACAAGAGCAGGATAACTGTTTTTTTTGCGCCCCGCACCCTGTCTGTCTGTTAAAATAATAATTATGGCAGCTGCCGCCAGCAATAGTAAAAGCACGCTTCTTTTCATGCGGATATAATATCATGATTTTTTTCAAATATTAACAAATTATTACCTCTTGCCAATTCCCGACGTTTTTGTATAATATATTTAGAAAAATAAACTGCAATTGAGGAGGCTTAAAATGACTTCAAATAAGATCAAAAAATATAAGGTTGAAAAAATACCGGGATGTTCATACAGGGTGTCTTTTTATACGGGCAATAAAAAAACTTTAATGAGCATGACCGCTTCCCCCAGAACGTGGCTTCTTTTCGCCAAAGACCTGAGAAACATTATAAGGGAAACGCGCCTTAAGCCTATAAAAAGGCCCGTTCGTTAAGATAAAATTAAATCAATCGATCCTGCTAAGGACCCGGTTATTTCTTTATTTTCGTGATCTTCGCGCCTTCAAGGGTAAGATTATACATCAGCCCTTTCTGGTCGAGCACAAATGCCACTATCGGTTGGTTTATCTTAGCCGTATCTATAGCTCCGCCGGCTCCCACAGTCACGACAGCAACCGACGCGTCGACTCCCACTTTCCAACCCGTACTGTCCTGGAAATTCTTAAGCGCATTTTTATCCATGAACGCGAGTATGATGGTTTTTTTCTGCCCTCCGAGCTGGAATCCTATAGACGCTGCCGCCGTATTGTAATAATCAACTGTTTTGCCTTTTATCCTTAAACACCCTTCACCATATTCGCCGCCTATACCGATGCCCGCTTTATATACATTCGGAAAAACAAGCAGCCCCGCCGCCTTCTTTATTACTTCTTTTGCCCCTGTTATGCTCTCAAAATTCTTTAACGAATTATTGACATTTGTTTCGATCTCCTTAGCTGTTTCCGCGTATGCCGGGAGACTAACTGCGCTAAATGCTACTACTGCGATAAAAGCGAACATCATATTTTTTTTCATAACTTCCCCTTTTTTGTTTTTAATCCGCAAATACTATATTATGTTTTCCTTCTTTTTTAGACTCGTACAAAGCTTCATCCGCTCTTTTAACGCAGTTTGTGATGTCTTCGCCGCGGCTGAATTCGGCAGCGCCCATACTGGCGAATACATTTACGGCTGCGTCTCCTTTAGACGACGAAACGCTGATCACGCTGGACGCCAGGCTTTCCTGCAGTTTCCGCGCCACGATCTCAACCTGTTCACGTATGACATTTTCGAGTAAGACCACGAATTCATCCCCTCCGTATCTGACAACAACGTCCGTTTTGCGGAGTGTTTTCCTGAATATCACTCCGACCTCCGCCAATACTTTATCGCCGGCGTCATGACCGTAACCGTCGTTGATCTCTTTAAATTCATCAAGGTCTATCATAAGAACAAAAAGTCTTTTCCCTGTTTGTTTTGAATTTAATGCAGCCTGAGCCAGATACTCTTCAAAATACCCTCTGTTATAACAGCCCGTCAGTTTGTCAGTAACCGCGCGTATATAAAGTTCCTGTGTCTCGTTCAGATACCGGCAGTTGGTTATGGCAAGCGCGGACTGATAGGACAACAGACTGAAAACTTCAATATCGTCGGGCGTATATGCCGCGCCGTTTGATTTCTGCCCGAGCGCCAGAAATCCCATGATATCCTCATTAGCTTTTATCGGGAAAAGAAGCGATGTCCCGTACTTATCGTAAAACTCCCTTATAAAATGTTTCTCTTCGGCCTTTACGGAATTTTCATATTCCAGGTTTATGGCTTCCACGTTTATATAGCCGGGGCCGGCCGTTAGGAAGCGGTTCAAAGGATTGTGCTTTGCTATTACTCCTCCGCTTTTGACGAGATCGGCTCTCCTCGTCGCGACCAGTTCGTAATCCTTATCCTTTTCATCGCGTAAAAAAATATGCGCGTTATTAAGATTGACGGACTTTACGCATGCCCTGACTATCATATTCACAAGTCTGTCGATATCATGATATGAGATCATTTCTTCCGCTATCCTTTTCAGCATATATTGATAACGCCTCTGCCTTGAATAAAGCTGGCCTTCGGCTTTTGTCAGCACCAATCTGTAAAAATACGGCCCGAGAATACCTAATATTAGCAGAAACAAACTTACGCGCTGCCAGTCGCGCGTGACATAACCCAATAAGAACGGCAGGCTCAATATCATGATATAAACAATGACAAAGACCCCTTTTAACGTAAGAGCAGCCGCGTTCAGGAACTTGAACCTTATCATACCGTATGCCAGGATCCCCATGAACGCTGATATCAATATTGAAGGATACGGCGGTATAGGTATATCGCACCACAAAAACCAGTTAAACACTCCTCCGACGTAACCGAAAAGAGAGGCAATAACGAAAACTTTAAGCTGCTCCTTTTTTATCCCCTGCGTGCGTTTTATGTTGGCAAAAATAATGGTGAACGCATAAACCAGCTGTCCGAGCCAGAAAGCCAGAAACACGTAAAATAAAGGCTCGACCACGGGCCAGTACCCAAGGTCCATTTTTATCTCTACTCTTGTGTATATTCTGCCCATTAGCAGCATCGCAATAAAAAAAAGCTGGATCGAATAATGCAGGATAAGATCTCTGCGTTTTCTCAGGTAATTATCCGTTATTGAAAACGCGAAGTGAATATAAGTCGGCGGCATAAGGAATACGGGCACAGAAAGAAAAGTCAGCCAGAAATACCCTCCGACAGGTTCTTTCTGCAGCTGCCATATAAAATAGCCTAAACTATATATACATGCCGCAATATTAAAATAACAATAACTTCTGTTCTGCGGGCTTCTCGGATTGCGCGTGATGATATAATAACAAACTACCGAACATGATATAAAATTTATTAATCCTATAAGGCCTAAATACGTCATATCTTCCGTTAACTTATTTTACTGCGCTCACTATAAGATAAAGCGGATATTTATCTTCTCCCATCCAGGCGATACCTCCGCCTGCCCCGAGCGGCCGCCTGGCTGCAATGTTCCCGAACCCGCATTTCCGCAGGGCATCCGTATAATCCTTTTCTCCCCAGAAATAATTAACTACACTGAAAGGTTTTGACGATTTCAGCATAAGCGTTACTTTCTGCCCGGGTTCAAGCGAAGGAAAAGAGTCGAATTTATAAGATATAAACTCCATACCGTTGCAATGTTCCCAGTTCGCGTTAAGTATAACTATTTTCCCGCCTGGTTTAAGCACACGGTAGATCTCTCCCAGAGCCGACTCTATATCACTTCTGGACGCCACGTTGCAGAATACAAAAGTAGAAATAACGCTGTCTAAATAGTTGGCTTTTATAAAACTCAGGTCTCCGTTCCTTATTTGTCTGAAAAGTATGCCCTCGTTCTCATAGGCTTTCGTAATACGAAGGATCTCTTCGGAAATATCCGCTCCTATAACATCTGCGCCTTTGTCGCGCAACGCCCTCGAGACCTTACCTGTTCCGCAGCCGTAATCAAGGACCCTTTTCCCTTTCAAAGGCATTATCTCGTCTATGACAGCGGGATAAGCTATCGCCCAATCAGTGATCGCTTCTTTTCCGTAATTATCATATTCTTTTGCGACTTTGTTGTAATCCATATTCCAGGAATACCTTTCTCTCAGGTTAATTATTTCATCGTATAAACTGCGATAGCCTTGCCTGTGTCAGGGTCCATAAAAACCCAAATATCTTTTTGTTTATCGGAGATATAATCGAACATCACTGTTTTATATTTTTTCTTAGCCAGAACGCCGTACGGGAGCAATCCGTGGTTCGGGTCAGCGGGATTTTCCGTTACCAGTTTGCCCCATTTTTCCCACTTCTGGTTGTTTTCGTCATATATAATATTTACATCGGAAAGCTTGATGCCTTTTTCCTGTAGAGACGCCTTAGCGTTTTCGATCAGCTTATTTTTATCCACCTCAGCATTAGCGTTCGACAATGCCAATATCATGGCCAGAACGAACAAAGTGACAATAATACCATTTCTACCCATCATTTACTCCTTTCTTTAGCGCGCTAAAAAGCGGCAGTATATTGATCACACAAATCCTTGATCATACTGCTTTTTCGATTCGTCGCACTATTAACCATATTTACCGGATAATCTGTCCTGCTTAAACTTAAAATCGGCATAACATCGTTTTATGACGTTATTATATTACTATAATATTATTTTTCAATACATAATATCCGGGAGAAAATTTAGCGGCATCAGGCGGATCGCACATCAATCCGGAAAGATCGGAGTTTCGTGCGGATATCTTCCATATCTATAGGTTTGTTTTTTACGGGGCATACAATATAAACGGATGATCATTTATTCCAGCTTACAATATCAATACCGCTTGGGATCAGTTCGGGAATAGATACGGAAGAATATGTCAATGTCAGGTCGCCGTTTGCGACTATATCATACCACCCTCCGGACTGTACAGTTCCGAGAACGGTGGAAATGCCTCCCGGAGTTCTTATTTTCACGGAATTCGTCGCATACATAATACCGCCCTCATCCATAGTTATTATTCCGTATAATGACATAGCGTCGCCGCTTATGAATACGGGGAATCTGTTACCCGCGTCGTGGCTTTGTATGATCGAATTGTTATTGTTCAGGTCAATATCGCCGCCCGCGACAAAGCCTCCTGAAATAGTATTATCTCCTTTGAACGTCGCATCCCCTTCAAGATAATAAATGCCTGCTGCGCCGCCGCTTAAACTGGCATCATTAAATGTAGCCGACGACCGGTTATCATATGTACCTTCGGCTATAGCGATGTTTTTTAAATACAGGAAACTGATACTCGGAAAACTTAGCATGGGTTTTCCGCCTCCGGAATTTGCCGAATCATCCAGCGTTACACCCGTAGCCGAATAACTTCCGGTACTGGTGGCCTTGCCCGTTGCCGAACCGTATGATTCGACTGAAAATGTCGTACCACTGCCCTGTTCGGCCAACAGCATATCGCCGTTAGCGTGCAAGTCGCCGTTTATTATCACATCACCGGACACGCCTTTTATAGTTATATCACCTGCAGCGGCAAGCGCCATACCCATAGAACTGGGCGACCGGTCCTTAACCTCAACGACTACTGTTTTGGAAACCCCTTTATATACGCCTACTCCGGATAATAAAGTCCTTCCTCCCGAATCTATGACCGTAACATCATATGTCCCCGAACCAAGCGAAGTAAGGGGGAAATTGGATGACGTATTTTTAGCGGCAAACCCGTTATCTATCAGGACTACCAGCGCCGCACTTATGCCTGCCTCAGCCAGATATTGAGCCTCGATTTTATTTATAAGAGTCTCTGTCATATGAAGGTCCTGTAAAAGCATATAAAATGCCGCAGTCGCCGCGGTCATCAATATGCCCGCGATCAGAACGACAAAAAACAGAACCTGGCCCTTTTTATTCATATAGGCAGATCTCCTTTTCATTATAAACCGCTATTCCTAGGCTCAACCTGAGCCGTTGATGATGCGCTGTAAGTGACCCCCTGGAACACATCGTATACAGTGACTTTAAAGCTAAGACCTTTCGTAGGATCCAAGTCGTCGACTTTCAATGATATGATACCATAATCCGTATTTTTGGTATAATAACAGCTGATGTCGCAGATGCGGGTTTCGCCCGGCCATTTGATCCTTACATTATCTATCCACGGCAAAAACACATAGGGATCGTTCGACGCCATAGTAACTCTAAATTGCATGTATCTTTTACCGTCGCATCCTGACGGAACCATGCCGCCGTTGGTAACACTCGTCCAGGATGTCGCGTCGCTCAAGTCCGACTGGTCCCCTGCCCTCATTTCCACAGTTATACTTCCGTCCCCTGAATTCTGGTCCCAGCATATAGTGTCGTAATTAGGGTCTGTCACCGAGTTGATATTTGTATCATAAATTACCGAGATCAGGGTCCCTTCATTTGCCCATTGTTCAATAGCTTCAATAGAAAATATATAAGGAGTAGCTATACATTTTGTAGAATCCCAATCCACCGCAGCTGCGCTATTATCGGAAGAAACAGAAAAATAAGAATTGGTGGCCGCAGCGTCGTTGGGATCCCAGTATTTGAATTTTTTATTATTTGACACAACAGTTACTCTCATAGTTACCAGATAGTCTACGTTATTTTCAGCAATAAGAGTAAGCCAGTCCGTCCAGATATCCGTGTTGGCGGGAATAACCACGCCTGCGTTGCCGCTATTAAATGTCAGCTGATAAACCGCACCCGTTCCGTCTTCCTCGCTTATTGTGGACCTTTTCACCAGATATGCGGATACTATGTTTAGGGAATCCAGAGAATGCGCTGAAAATTTTATCCTTAACTTTTTCTGGTTTGTAAGAAGGTCAATAAAATCATTAGGAGTCGTTCCTTTTATTACAGTCCTTATAAGAAAATCATCGCTTGAGGGAAGAACATCGCCTATTGCGCCCTGAGGATAATTAACAGCGGCGACTCCTGTTTGGCCGCTTGCCATCCATAGAAACTGGCTATTGCTGTCAGCCGATGCAAGCTGGACGTAAGGATTATTGTCATAGCCGTTCGTTCCGGATGTCAAGACCGTATTACTTCTTATCGTCCTGCTAAAGTTCGATTCGATATATTCGTCATTATATATAGTAAGGGTCATAAAATCATCTACAGCTCCGGCATTGTACTGGTGGTAATTGTTACCTCCCCAACCGAACGCATATTCTGTGGGATGAGATGCCCCTCCGGTAGCCGTAGGAGCATATATTTCAACTTCGCGGGTAGATCCGCTGGGAGTAATGGCAAGAGAATCAATACCGAATTCATAGCCGCTGGAATTCGCGTTCTTATCCGTAACATAAAATTTGAACAAATGATCCCCTGGAGTAAGTTTGATACTGCCCATACTAACACTTTCGCTGCGTGTTAAAGACGAATTATAACCGTCAAACTCAGCGATAAGAGGCGCTATGGTCAAATCCACCAGATTAGTGAAGATCGTCTTTGTCTCGGCCTTGTTATTGTTGGGCGTGTCTTCCCCGTTACCGTTCCCATCCATATAAACATACTGTAGCTGCAGCTCTCTTTGTGTCGTATCAACCAGATAGTTATGGTTATTCGTAAATTCAGTGCGCCTTAGCTCAAGATTGGGCGACGTACCGTAAACATGGTAAATAACGGATTTATCCCAATAGATCATACCGTTTGATTCAAGCGATGCAAAACCGTTCGAATTCAATGTCGGAACGGGAAAACTTATAGCCTTATATTCGCTCATACCGGAAGACTTATATAAACTGAGATATTGGGTGTTGGAAAGCCTTAGTTCGGATTTTATATTTTCAAGGGCCATCTCGAGATTAATACGGAGCTTCGACCTCATTCTTTCCAGGGCCCAGTTTTTATATCCGAATGACCATATGTTAATGCACGAACCTATAATGACCGTGGAAATAAGACCGGCGATGATAATTTCGATCATCGATATGCCTTTATTACATGCGTTCTTTTTAATACTCATTATGTCTGAACCATGTCAGGGAATACTGTGGTCATTACAAGCGGGTGTTCGGTCCACCATTTTCCTTTATAAAAATAAGCTACAGTAACGGTGACCTGTGTAAGACGGCCGTTGCTCGCATAGTTTTGAGAAACTGCTGTCGAGCGCTTAAAATCCAGGCCGGATTCGGCGACTTCTCCGTCCGAATTAACAGCCACTTCCGTTTCATTAAAGCTGGTGTCAAGTTGATTAAAACCTTTTGTTTCTATAATAGTCCTTGCGTTCTCAAGGCGGTTTTTGGCTATATTTGAGGCTATATACCGCATATCTATTTTTTTTGACATGTCCCTTGTCTGAACGAATGCTACTATAAGGCAGAGAAAAACTATCAGAAGAACACCTGCTGCAAAAAGCACTTCGACAAGCGTTAATCCTTTTGCGGACTTGGCGGAATTATAGTCTGGAATATTATTTTGAGTTTACCATTATTATTGATAAAAAGCCACTCTAATCAATATATTATACTGCGCAAAAATATTGAAAAAGCCGTCAGAATTTTGCCGCGTCTTTCGTACGGTTCTGTTTTGGCACAAGGTTTTGATATCTGCCGCTTGAATAAGTACACGTCACATGCAACTGTCCGTTCCCGAACCACGAAGATTTCGAGTAAAGCAGCTTTATTGTATCCTTGGTCCCTTTATCCTCCCAGAGGAGATCGTTCTCCAGCGCAAAATCGGATTCATCTTTAGGTGTGCCGTATTTCTCCGTCAGAATATCCTTAAGTTTATCTCCGACGGCCACCGTCTGGTTAAGGGCATCTCCGCTCACAACGGTCTGCACGCTCCTTTTGATCTCAGTCTGATAAAGTTCGCCCGAATCAGGAAGGAATAAAAGCTTGACCCGGAATGTCACGTCAAAGATCGTATCATCATAGACAAGCGCGTTTTTCTCCTGAAAAGCTATCTTACCGTTTTCCTCCAATATCTTAAGGATATCAGCCTGCTTTACACCCCATTTATAGCGTTCATATTGAAATGCGCCGGCATTGACTGAAAATAACAACACAAATATCACAAGATATAAACCCCTGATAGAATTTCTCATCTAGTCACCCTGATCATACCATTGCGAAGCTGCCGGTTATGCGGCATTAACGTTTTCCGTTGCCGGGCATACACGCCATCATGCCGCCCTCTTTCATCGGGCCTTTTTTGCATTCTTTATACATTTCACGGAGTTTTGTTTTCTGCTCTTCGGTGAGGATAGATTTTATGCCGGCCAGAGCGGCTACTAAAGATTTTGCTTTCTGCTTTTTCAGATCGTACTTTTTATCGATTATATTATTTATTGCCGCAGTATCAAGCGTATCTGATTTCATAAGAACATTCATCTCAAGGCCGAGCACTTCTATTTCGGCATTCGTCATGATAAGTTCTTTCTGCGTTTTGAAATCCAGGTCCTTTATATTTTTGACCTGATCTTCGGTCAAATCCATTTCTTCCTCATTCGACATAAGCATTATGACCTTGCACATAAATTTTTTCTCAAGGTCATCTTGTTTACCTTTACCCATAAAACCGCAATTCGCGCTGAATGCCGTGAACGATATGCCTACAATGAACATGATCACCATACAAACCGATAATGTTTTGATTAATTTCATTTAGCCCTCCTTGTTAACCGTTGTTTTTTTATATTCGTATTTTACACAATAATAATTTATTGTGCAAGGTATTTGGCTTTTCTTCAGGCTATGCGGCGATAAAGATATGCTGCCGCGAAAATAACGAAATTGACCATTACTATTGTGGCGCCTGACGGAAAATTAAGGACATAAGACGCAAATATGCCTAAAAGTACTGAAATAACGGCGAACACACCTGCAAGACAGATAGCTGCGCGGAAACTTTTAACTATCTGCAAAGCCGTGATCGCGGGAAGGATAATAAGGCTGGAGACAAGCATAGTCCCCACTATTTTTATACCGAGCACAACGACAAGCGACGTCAATATTATCAGAATTCTATTCACCAACTTGACTTTTATGCCGGAAACCTGTGCATATTCTTCGTCAAATGTGATCGAGAACAGGTCATGATAGAATAAAACTACGGTAAGCGCAACCGCCAGAGAGATCACAGCCGTCATTTTTACTTCGAGGGCGCTTATTGAAAGAATATTACCGAAAAGATAGCTGAAAAGGTCCACATTAAATCCGCCGGCCGTGCTGGCTATTATGATACCAAGAGCTATGCCGAAAGAAGACACTAATCCTATAGCCGCGTCGCCGTAAATTTGAGTTTTCTCGTTCAATTTTAAAATAACAAGTGAAGCCAGAGCGACCAGGGGTATGGACACAACCATAGGCTGGGCGTGCAAAAGCAAAGCCAATGCTACGGTAGCGAAACTCACATGCGCCAGACCGTCTCCGATCAGCGAAAATCTTCTCATTACGAGAAATATCCCCAGAAATGAGCACGCCAGCGCCATGAAACAGCCTGCTATTATCGCCCGCTGCATAAAAGCGTATTGCATTGCCCCAAATACTTGTTGTATTATTTCCATAATATATAAAACTGTTAACCGCTTCTTTAAGTTAAAAGTTAAAACTCACCGGCCCGCCTTCAGAACATGCCGTAGCGGGCATAAGTAAAAAGTCCGGGAAAATAACCTAAGTTCTTAAAGACCCGGTCTAACACTTTTGACTTTTGACTTTTTACTTTTGCCTTTTTATTAGTGTCTATGGCATATGATGTGCTGACTTGCCCCGAAATAACTGCTCATGCTCGGTGATGTACAAAATTCATCGAAAGATCCGTAAAAAACCAGACGCCTGTCCAAATAAAGCAGTTTGGACGCGTAACTCCCCACCATTCCGCTGTCGTGCGAGATCAAAAGGACCGTTACATTTCTTTCCCTGTTAAGTTTGGTCACAGTCGCATAAAACCCTTCACGTGACACAGGATCAAGAGCCACTGTCGGCTCATCGAGGATCAAGATATCCGGTGCGTGTACAAGCGCGCGCGCCAGAAGCACTCTCTGCTGCTGACCGCCGGAAAGCCTGCCTATAGGCCTGTCTTTTAAGTCCGTGATCCCGAGTATTTTCATCGCCGCTTCCGCCGATATGTGATCCTTACGCTCGATCCGTATCGGGAATTTTTTACAGCAATATACTCCGGAGACGATTATTTCTTCTGCGGTAGCGGGAAAACGGGGATCGAGAAAAGTCATCTTTTGCGGCAGATATCCGATATGCCTCTTTGAAGCGAATTCCTTTAGGCTTTTACCCTGAAATGTGATCTTTCCGTCGAATGGTATCAATCCTAGAATAGCCTTGATCAATGTCGTCTTCCCTGACCCGTTCGGTCCGACTATCCCGATATAGTCGCCCGCGTTTATATCGAAACTCACGTTCTCAAGGGCATTTATTTCATTATAGCTGACCCTGAGGTCCTTTATCTCAACCAATGTCATCGGCATTCAAGCCCCGCTTTTAATTTTTCCTTATCACTTTCGAGGATATCAACGAAAGTAATCCCATTTTGCAGTTCCTCTTTCGAAATATTATGCGCCCCGTGCAGCAGCTCAAGCTTTGCACCTGTCTCCGAGGAAATGATCCGCGCCACTTTAGGATCTATAAGCTCTTCGTAATATATGTATTTCAATCCTCTGGATCTTAATTTTTCTATTACCTCCACTATTGCCTTAGGTGTAGGTTCGGCGTTAGGCGAGAACCCTTTGTAAGGCGTTTCGTAATCCAATCCATAACGTCTGGCAAAATATCCGAACGTGAAATGGCCTCCGCATATAATGCTTTTCTTATCGCAGCGTTTTATCATATCTCTGAACTCTTCGTCCAGTTTTAAAAGCCGTGTTTTATATTCATCCGCGTTCCTAAGATAGAAATCCTTATTCCCCGGATCTTTTTCCGTCATTGCTTTGGCTATTCCGTCCACCATGATACATGCGTTGCCAAGATCGAGCCATATGTGCGGGTCAATGCCGCCATGCGCGTGCCCGTTCTCTTCTTGTCCGTGCCCTGCTGCTTTGTCATCGTGCTCATCTCCGTCATGTTTATCGCGCTGCTCATCATGATCATTGCCATGATCGTGCTCAACGCCGGCCATCATAACTATGCCTTTACTTGAGTCAACCACAGTCAGACTTTTATTGCTCACCCCGTCCAGCATATCAGCTACCCACGGCTCCATATATTTACCGGTATAGATGAATATATCGGCTTTGTTTATCCTGACCATATCCGCGGGTTTGGGTTCAAAGGTGTGGGCCTCTATTCCGGGAGGCAGAAGCAGAGTCACGTTAACTCTGTCTTTGCCTATTTGCCTGGCGAAATCATACGTCGGGAAAAGCGTTGTTACGATTTCAAGCTTTTTATGAGCGGGCCCGTCTTGCGCGCCTGAATGTCTTAAAATAACCGTTGCCGCAATAAAAGCCGTTATTAATATTTTACCGGATATATGTTTTATTGTTCTTCTCACGAATAGTCTCCTGTAGGATAATGTAGAGAATTTTACTCCCCCGGCGCTTTATTTGCAAGCGAAATGGAAAATCAAAATTAATTCGCGGCTAGATCGTTTAAACAGCAGCTGATTTATTTCTGTCGTCCGATACTTGTAAGAAAACCGTCAAGTATTGTCAGGGGATGCGGCGGGCATCCGGGTATGTAAATATCTACGGGTATGATAGAATCAACTCCGTTGAAAGCTTCTTCATGATTTATATACGGCCCGCCTGATATAGCACACGCGCCTACGGCGATAACAAGTTTTGGCGGAGGCAGAGCTTTATAGGTTTTAAGAAGCGCAAGGCGCATATTTTTTGTGACCGGCCCCGTCACTACGAGTCCGTCAGCATGCCGAGGCGATGCGACAAATTGCACACCGAACCTTCCGAGGTCGTAGCTGATGGTGTTAAGAACGTTTATATCCATTTCACAGGCATTGCATCCGCCGGCGCTCACCTGCCGCAATTTCAATGACCTTCTGAAAATATTTGCCGCAATCTTTCCGACAGCGGCTTGTTCGTAAACCGTTTTCCCCTTTATTATCAGGTCCGATTTTTTTCTTTTCGCCAACTGGTATTCCCTGGTAAAAACAATTGCGTTGCTTCCGCAGGCCCTCTGGCAAGCGCCGCAGAAAATGCATTTACCCATGTCCAAAGACAACCGCTGCCTGTCCCCCGATATAGCACCCGTAGGGCATACTTCGCGGCATTTTCCGCAGTTCTCCCTGCAATTTTCCGAAAGAATGTACGGCCTGCCCAAAAATCTTCCCGGCAATACGTCGCTTTTAACGGGATAATGCGCTGTCCTATATCCCTGTTTTATTCTGGCGTAAACTGTCTTGATCATATTTATTATCCCGCTTTGTTAAAGGTCGTTCCCGCAATACGATAAATTAAAACTTTTATTGCACAGAGGGAAATTAGATATTTCCTCGCCGCGCAATGCCACCGCCAGCCCAAACCAATTGTGGAATGACGGGTCTGTTATTTTATAACTCCTGAATTTGCCGTTATCATCTGTTATAACCGCATGGCATATCTCTCCGCGCCATCCTTCCGTCAATGACACAGCCAGTTTTCTTCCTCGCAAAGCTTTATGATCGGAATATGGCGCGCCTGCCGGCATACTGTTCAGCTGGCCCTTTATAAA
>Ga0172375_10006548_pt1 | contig 16284 bp, 13 predicted proteins | sample LakKiv1m_FD_114537 | JGI IMG/M metagenome (GOLD analysis project Ga0172375, IMG submission 114537) | Freshwater microbial communities from Kabuno Bay, South-Kivu, Congo - kab_092012_11.1m | ecosystem: Environmental > Aquatic > Freshwater > Lake | place: Democratic Republic of the Congo...
ATACGAATCAGGCTGACGTGCCACTACGCCGATTCGCACGAGCGGGGGGCATCATCGAGGGGGAATTCATCGTCCGAGAAGACGTCAAGCTATCCATTGAAAGACGAGGTGGTGGATTATGGACAATCTAATTCGTTGTCCGGAGTGCTTACAGCTATTATACTGATTCAACGGGAGTAAGGGGGTCCGTCTTCTTCGGGCCGAACGCGGTGCCCTGCTACGCAATGGGTTGGGCGGCGGCACCGGGAACCTTGCCAGGAGTCCTTTTTTCACGTTTGGTTTGGTCTACGTGATGATCACGCATAACTTCAGGAGGGAATTATGCCTGCTACACCCGGCATCTCAAAGAATGATTTCGAGAAGGCCCTCGAAATAGGGCGTCCGCCTAATGTGGTTAAATTGTTCCCTAATTCCAAAGCGTTGCTGGTGAGCGGCAAAGTCATAGACAGAGCCGCCCTGGCAAAGGGCAAATCAATCGCCATCGCAGCCAGCGTAAGGAACTCCTTTGTTGCCCGGGGAGCTCTCAAAGCGGCCCAGAAGGCCAATGCAGCCATCCTGATCGAGATAGCCAAGTCCGAGGGCGGGGCGGACGCGTATTGCGACGTCAGCCTCTGGAACATGGCGCGGCTGGTTGATTCACTGTGCAACGAGCTTGGGATAACGGTTCCGGTGGCCATCCATGCGGATCACTATGGAATAAAGAAGGATAAGGACCGGCAGGCCGCGACTGTGGAGATTCCGAGCCTTTTCGACGCTGGGATTACCTCCATAGCTATTGACGCTTCGCACCTGCCCGATGCCGACAATCTGCTGGCCAATCTTGCCCTGAGCAAATACGTTCCGTCCTGGTCGGGCTACGAGACCGAGGTGGGCGAGATCAAGGGCAAACAAGGTCTTTCCACGGTGGACGAAGCATTGTTCCTCATCGCGGGCTTGAACGCTCACGGAATTTTCCCCGATTGGATCGCGCTCAACAACGGCACCACCCACGGTATCGAGGCCAGCGACGCGGGAATCCAGGTGGAATTGACAGCCTCCATCCACAAAGCTCTCGAGAAATACGGCGTTTCCGGGGCACAACACGGGACCTCGGGCAATAATTTCGATAGGCTCCGAAGGATCGCCAAGGAAACACACACCACAAAGGCCAATGTAGCCACGGCCCTCCAGATGATCTCGTGGGGCCTGAAGGTGAACGAATACGGCAACGCGGAAATGGACGCGGAAGGCAACTTCATCAAACTGCCGGACCTCGGTCCCTCTGAAGTGATGTGGGAACAGATGGTGGCTTTCGCAAAGGAAAAAGGTTGGAAGGGCGGCGACTTCAAGAAGCTCAACAAGCCGTTCGAAAACAAGCTCCTCGGACTTACCGCCGAAGATCGCGAGCGCATGGTCAAAGGCGTGGAGGATTTCGTTTACCTGCTCATCACCCAGGTTTTCAACGGCAGTGACACTGCGCCGCTGGCCGTGGAGGCTATTCTCAAAGCCGGTTCCTGCGATCTCGGCCCGAAGGCGAGTCGAATCGAGGACCCGTCTGAATGGACGGAAGAAAAGATCAGGCAAAAGGAGCGAATGCTGAAAGGCGACAAGAGCCTTAAGGGAGACTTTGACGACTAGACGCGGTCCTCGGAAATGCTGTTGCACTACGTGACTCTTCAAGCGGGTGCCACTGCCGGCTGGCCTGGGAGCGGCACCCAAGCAATGATCCTCACGTGTCGGAAGCGATTGAAAAAGACGGAAATTCCGGCAACAGCCACAAGATGGAGAAGACGCTCTCTTGGGGACCGGTGCGGCAGTCTGAAAGACAAGCAGCGCCGGGAGCGTCCGCTGACCATAACGCCAGGGGAGCTGGAGCAGGTCATCAGGTTGGCTTCTGGGGTTGGGCTCTCCAGAAGATAGCCCGGGGATTGCTTAAAGACCTCTACGACAAGCAACAACTGGGATTCCGTGGGATTCCGGGTACACCATACTCAATTCAACGATGCGGGAAGAGGGAACACGGGCGCCAAAAGGGATAACCGCAGATGACACAGAGAGGACCACAGATTTGAAAGAGGACTTGCCGCTGGGTCTCTGCGATATCTGCGGTGAACGATTACTCGCTTGCAGCATGACTGGAGATTTCCGAGAAAATGATAAGCTTTCTGACTAGAGCCGGCTGCAAGACCCCTGAACAGCGCTAATCGCGCAAAATCGCACATGATATAAGTGCTTGTTGGACATTTTCCATGTTCTTCCAAATGCACATCAACTTTTTCGAACTTCCGCCTATTCCGGGGGCCGTCCCTGCTCATCCCAACCGCGGACTCGATAGTAGTCTGCCAGGAGTCGCTCCATGTCGTCTTCGGAGATCACCTTCCCGGTTTCGGGGAGAGCCTCCCTGTGAAACCGTTTCGGCAGGCGATCTTCAGCCGGATCAAGCCCTTCTCTCAAGTTGAATCTTCTGGTGTCGTCGCTAATGCTGCGAGCAATGGCCTTCATGGCTTCTCTGTCCAATTCCAGGCCGGTGACGCCCTTGATCATAGTGGACAGTTCTTCCCATTGGTATAAGTCCCGGTAGAATCTGCACAATACGAGTGCGTCAAAAATCGTCAGGCGATCTTCCCACTCGGCCAGCATCTCGGCCTTTCCCTCGATTTGGTCGGGGTCTATCATCTTGGCAAGTTCCGGCTTGTAGAAGGTAGTCCGCAAGTGACATGCCCCGCGATCGCTGGTGCCATAGGAGAGTCCCATTCCCTTGAGCACGCGTGGATCGTACCCTGCAGGTTCCAAACCTTTGACATGGATGGCCTGGTCCGACATATCCAGTTCCGCTGCAGCGTGCTTGATTCCACGGGCAAGAACCTTGCCGATGCCTCTTTGGTACGCGATGTCCTCCAGGAGCGACGCAATCTGGTCAACCCGGCCATAGTCTATCCGATAATCAGTCTTGCCCTGCCGTGAAGCCTCGATGGTCAAAGCTACGAGGTTTCCCGCGCTGATGGTGTCTATACCCAGGCGGTCGCAGACATCATTAAGGTATGCGATTTCTTCGATGGAATCCACTTCGCACAGCCCGCCAAAGGAATAGATCGTCTCATATTCGGGCCCTTCGATCTTGAGACCCTTGTGGCGGCCCTCCTTCACTGTGGACATTCGCCCGCAAGCGATAAAGCATCTGAGGCAGGCATGAGGCTGTACGGTGCAGCGCTCGTGGAGGGCCGCGGCGTTGATCTGCTCCCGGTGCTCGGCCGTGCCCTTCTGCCAATATCGGGTGGGGAAACTGCCCACGTTGCTCATGATGTCTACCATCATGGGCGTGCCCATGCTCTTGTACGCCTTGACGCCGGGGTTTTCCTTGGCTCGCTGTGCGAGGTCACTAGCGAAGGATTTTACCAGTTCCGGATCAGCGAGTTCTTTCTTGCGATTGCCCCAGAAAGCCACTCCCTTGATCTTCTTCGAGCCCATCACCGCTCCGACGCCGGTGCGGCCGGCGCATCGCCACAAATCGTTCTCGATGACCGCGAAACTGACCAGATTTTCGCCCCCGGGGCCGATGACGACGGCTCCGCAGTTTTTCGCCGCGGGACGATTCTCTTTGATCCAGGCTTTGATGCGGCGCTCGGTTTCGTAGGTTTCCAGACCCCAGAGATCCGCCGCGGAGTGAAAATGGACGGTGTCCTCCGCTATTTCCAACCATACGGGCTCGGAGCTTGCGCCATCTACCATCACCGCGTCAAAGCTCGTCGCCGCCATATATTCTGCAACTCTTCCTCCGGAATAGGACTCGGAATAATATCCGGTCTGGGGAGACTTGGTGTAAACTCCATGCCGACAAGAGCCCCAAATTGGGGTTCCTGCAACTGGGCCGACCGCGAAGATCAGATGGTTTTCGGGAGCTAGAGGATCAACCCCGGGAGGATTGTGATTCAGCAGGAGCCTTGTCGCGAGTCCTTTTCCGCCAAGGGTCCGACTGAGGGTCTCATCGGATATGACCTTGAGATCAAAGAACTTCTCCGTTACATTGACTCTGAGCACCATATTGCAGAACCCAAACATGGCTCATTTTCCTTTTTCTTCGCGGCGGCCGGTAACGAAGCCCGGCTGGCGTCACCCCGGCCAAAGCCGGGGTCGAGAGAGTATAGATGAATCTGGATTCCGGCGTTCGCCGGAATGACGGAATGTTTGTTCGCAACTTTGAAAAGAACTCTGGTGGTAGCCACACTTTCGACTTGTCACAACACTCGAAGGTAGATTTCCTCTGCATCCTGCAAAGTGAGTTCCCTCGGGTTGTTGGCGAGAAGCCGGGTGACCTTCATCACTCCTTCCGCCAGTGCCGGGATATGTTCCTCTTTGACTCCGAAATCGCTCAGGTGGCTCGGGATTCTCAGATCATCAGCCAGGATCTTCAGCGCCTCGACCGCGGCCTCAGCCGCATCACGCCGGCTGTACCCTTGAACGTCCTCGCCGAACAACTCGGCCATGAAAGCGAACTTGGTTAGATTGCCCAGCATATTGAATTCCATCACCGGCGCCAGCATCATGCTGTTGGCCACTCCATGAGGAATGTGAAATTCAGCGCCAATGGGATACGCGAAAGCATGAACAGCCGTCACTCCTGCATTGGCAAAGGCCATGCCGGCCAGAAGACTTCCCTCGAGCATCGCTGTTCGGGCGGATAGGTCGGAGCCGTTCGCGTAAGCTGTACGGATGTTTTCGAAGATCAATTCCATGGCTTCCAGGGCGAACATATCGGTTATCCTGGAGGAATTCTTCGACGTGTACGCTTCTACCGCGTGGATAAGAGCGTCCATACCAGTTGCGGCCGTGACCTTGGGCGGGAGCCCGAGAGTGAGCTCCGGGTCCAGAAGCGCAACATCCGGGAACAGAAACGGACTTACGATCCCCTTCTTCAATTTTTCGGTATTATCCGACAAAATTGCAATAGGCGTGACCTCGCTACCGGTCCCCGCGGTTGTGGGAACCAATATGGTCGCAAGCCCCTTTTTGGGGACGAGGTCCAGGCCGAAATAGGTTGCCACCGGGTCTGAATTGGTAACGAGGATGGCAGCCACTTTGGCAATGTCCAGAGAAGACCCGCCACCGATTCCCAGGAGGAGGTCCGCTCCCTCTTTCTTGGCCATGCCCGCGGCCTCGCCGGCGATCTCGTAGCGCGGATCCGCTTCCACGGCATCGAAGCGGCTCACTGACAATCCAAGCGAGCCCAGTAGTTCTTCCGTTCGGGCCACGATACCGGTCTTTATGAGACCGGGATCCGTGACGATCATGACTCGGGAAGCGCCCAATCGCTTGACTTCCTCTCCGATGCGCCCAAGCGAACCGGGTCCCATTAACACACGGCGTGTGGTCTGCAAGAGTCGTATTCCGTCCATTGGGTTTAACCTCTACACATTAGTGCAACGTTTCATGAGCAGCGTCATACCGCCAGATACTTCTTCTGGACCGCTTCTTCAGCCTTGAACTCTGCCATGGTGCCCGTGAAGACCACGTGGCCCTTGTCTATGACCACCACGCGGTCGGACACGGTCATGGCGAAGCGAATGTTCTGTTCCGACAAGAGTATGGTAGTCTCGGCTTTCTTGAGGCTCCTAACCAGTTCTCGCAAAACCGACACAACCACTGGTGCCAGCCCCTCAGTTGGCTCGTCGAGGAGCAGCACATCGGGATTTCCCATCAGTGCCCTTGCGATGGTGAGCAATTGCTGTTCGCCGCCCGACAAGGTTCCCCCAGGCCGGTCCAACAAATGTCGCAGCGTTGGAAATTGATCCAGGACGGTTTCCAGGTTCCAGCGACCTTTTCTCCCCGGCACCTTGCCGAGGATTAGATTCTCACGCACGGTGAAGGGACCCAGTATGCGCCGGTCCTCGGGGACAAAGCCGAGGCCAAGCCGTGACCTCTTGAACGAGGGCAGCCTGGAACAGTCGGCTCCGTTGAACACCACCGACCCGGACCGCGGCATGGAAAGCCCCATTATCGAGCGCAACGTCGTAGTCTTGCCGGCCCCGTTCCTGCCCATCAGGCAGACAGTGTCACCTTGTGCCACCGACAAGCTCACATCGAAAAGGATGTGACTATGGCCGTAAAAGGTATTGAGAGATCGGGCCTCCAGGATGACGCTCATGTGAGATCCTCTCCCAGATAAGCAGTGATCACTGCCGGATTGCTGCGAATTTCATCGGGTGTCCCCTCCGCGAGCAATGCCCCAAGCTGCAAAACCCTCACGGTCTGAGCAATACCGAAAACCGTGTCCATATCGTGCTCGATGAAAATCAGGGTCAAATTGAACTCTTTCCACAGGCGCTTGATCAGATCTCTTGTCAGGTGTCGCTCCTCGGGAGACATACCGGCGGTGGGTTCGTCCAGAAGGAGCAACTTGGGCTCCAAACCCAGGGCCACGCCTATGTCCAGGAGCTTCTGATCACCGTGAGCCAACTCGAGTGCCGGTCGTTCCGCGTGCTGCCGGAGGCCGAGGCTCTCGAGTATTGCGAATGCCTCATCTGTGGCTTCTTTGAAACGGCGGACCGGCCTGAAGTAAGTTAGGACCTCGTCGCGGCGGGAAAGGCAGGCCAACCGGACATTTTCCAGCACGGTTTCTTCGGGAAAGACGGACGTTATCTGAAATGCCCGTCCCATGCCCAGCTTCACTATCTGCTGAGGCCGCCAGCCCGTAATGTCCTCTCCAAGAAATGTGATCTTTCCCTTGTCCGGCAGCAGGTGACCGGTAATTTGGTTGAACAAGGTGGTCTTGCCTGCGCCGTTCGGACCGATGATGGCCGAAATTTCGCCCTCTTTCACGGCGAAGCTTACCGACGCGGTTACCCTCAGGCCTCCAAAGGCCTTCTCCAATCCATCCAGTTTCAGGATCCACTCCATGCGAACCTCAGCGTGGTGCAGCAAGGGACTTCAGGCGAGCACTAAGCGACTGAAACTCGCCAACCAGGCCTTTCGGCAATAGGAGGACCATTACCATCATCACGATGCCGATCATCAGGGGCCAGTACTGAGTCTTCGCCCCGACCACATCCTGAAGTATGATAATGACACCCGCGCCGATGAAGGGACCGAAAAACTGACCGATTCCTCCTAAGACCGACATGAGGATGACTTCCCCGGATGTGGTCCAGTAGAGCATGTCGGTGTGAATGGAGTTGTCCACCCCGGCCATCAAACTGCCTGCCAACGCGGAAAAAAAAGATGAGACCACGTAGACCCGAAGCTGGCTGAACCGCACGCTTTGTCCCAGGAATGGGACCCGGCTGGGATTCTGCCTGACACAGCGGAGCAAGACCCCCATGGGAGACTGGGAGAGCCTTTGCAGTAGCCAGATGGACAAGGCAACAAGGACCAGTATGAAGTAGTAGTAGACCAGGCCATTGCCGAGAATGCCCGGAGGAATGATGCTCTGAATCCCGTCATCGCCGCCGGTGAAGTGGTACCACCGGAAGGTGATCTGCCAGGCCAATTGTCCGAAGGCCAGCGTCAATACCGTGAAGAAGACGCCGCTGACCCTTATGATCAATAGCCCGACCGCTATGGAAAGGATCACGGCGCCTATCAGACCCAGGGCCACACCAGGCAGGAACCATCCCGTCCCCACATGCTTTACCATGAGTCCCACGGCATAAGCTCCCAGGCCGTAGTACAGCGCCTGGCCAAAGGAGAGCATGCCGGTCACGCCCCACAACATATTGAAAGCCACCGCAAACAGGCCCCACAACAGAATGTGACTGGCCAGCAACATATGATACTTGGATGTGCTCAACACAGGCACCAAAGCGAATCCGGCAAAGAGAACCAGCCAGAAAGCGGTTTGCTTGAGCCCTCGACCGAGTTCCATGACTAGGCCTTCCTGACTTGACGAGGAGCAAACAGCCCCTCGGGCTTGAAGATCAGGCATAACACCATAACTAGATAGCCCACTACCGACGCCCACTCGGGTACGATGGCCACAGCGAAGGACGTAACTTCACCAAGGAGCAAAGCACCCAACCATGCTCCCCAGAAATGCCCCATGCCACCGATGACGACTACGATGAGGGAGTCTATTATCACCTCGATGCCTGCTCCTGGTGTGACCGACCTAAGTGGCGCCGCCAAAGCACCGGCGAACCCGCCCAGAGCGGTTGCAATCCCGAACACCAAGGTCATTGTCAACGGGACGTTCACACCCATGGCGCCGAGCATTTCCCGATCCAGGGCAGCAGCCCGAGCCACGCGACCAGGTCGGGTTCTTGTCAAAATCAACCATGCAAGGACGACTATCACCAGGCCAATTGCGATTATGGCCAGGTTGTACGTTGGCATGGTCACGTCGCCCGCGGAGATCGATCCCTGAAAACCTGCCGGCCGTAGGAGTGACTTGTATTCAGTTCCCCAGATCATTTTCACCAGGTCATCTATCACAAGGATAAAAGAATAGGTCAGCAAGATCTGAAACCCACCTTCCTCCGAGCGGCCGTAGATGCGCCTCAAAAAGAGGAACTCCGCGAGCATGCCGATGATACCTGCTCCAAGGGCTGCCATCAGCGCAGCCGCCCAGAAATTGGTGTGCAACGCAGAGACCGTCTGGTAGGCAAAATACGCGCCCAACATGTAGAACGATCCGTGGGCGAAGTTGAAGACATTCCCCACCCCGAAGATCAGGGTCAGCCCGCTGGCCACCAGGAACAGCAGCGTGGCCATGGTAAGGCCGCTCAAAAGCTGTACTGCTATGAACGATAAATCCATGTGGGCGCGTCTCCTCGAAATAGGTCCCTGTCCGGAAAGTCCGTCTCTATCGGCCCCTCCGAGAGAGGCCGGCACAGGGCCCGGGGTTGCTGCAGAAGAAGTCCGACAGCCTGCCGGCGACCGTGACCTCTCAGTCACAATGTATGATGAAGATTCCCTCGTCGAACTCTTCCGGAGCCCTTTTGTCCGTCGTTCCGGCGGACGCCGGAATCCAGAAATCCTGGATCCCGACTTCCGTCGGGATGACGGGTTCACAGAGGGTGCAGCGAGTCAAGAGGGAGGATTCTCATACTCCGTTGAAGCTTATAAGCCGCTTGGGGGTGCCACTGCCGGCTTGTCCGGCAGTGGCACCCTAGTGCGACACCGAGTCTGTGCCGCATAATTCTTGGTGGTTCCGAAGGGGGCTGTATGTCTTCTACAGCCCCATCCGTCCGCGGTCGACATCTTGCCCGGGCTATTTCTTCTTCTCGGTGAAGCCCTTCGGCGGCAACAAATCCTCCGCCTTGTAGACCTTCCAGTTGCCCAACATCCGCTTCGCGGGTGGGAATTGGTCGTTGGCAACGGTAACGCCTATGGCCTGCACCTGCACGATCTGATGCGTCGCCGGATCAATGTAAGACGTGAAGTCGTCAGGATCTTCAGGCAATTTGATCTTCATGCCTTCGAGTGCCTTGACCAGAGCTTCCGTGTCATCAGGATTGCCCACTTTTTCAACGGCCTGGGCGATGGCAAGAATACCCGCGTAGGCGCCTTCGGCCGCATACGTGGGATAACGACTGGTGCGAGAGAAGAACTTCTGGACGTATTCCTTGTTCGCTTTGGTTTCAGGCCAATTATTGTGGTGCCGCGAACCTAGTACCAGCCCCAGGGGCAGCTCGGCTCCGGTTGCGCTCATCAGCTCATAATTTCCTCCCGCGTCCGGATGGAAATAGAGCGTTTTTGTAAAGAGCCCGTACGGCTGCGCCTGCTTAATGAACGCGACCGTATCACCTCCCCAGAAGCCGGACACGAGGATGTCAGGCTTATCCTTCATGATGGAAGTGACAAACGGCGTATAATCAGGGGAGAAGAGCTTCGGCCAGTATTCACCGACGACTTTATACTTCACGCCCAAGCGATCCAGATTGAACTTGAGCTCGTTCCACTGATCGTGGCCGTAAGCATAGTCCGGTCCGATGTATGCAATAGTCTCCCACGGTTTGGTCTGCTTGAGTTCCTTCAGATACAGCGCACCCGCTGCCATGGACTGGTATGTGTTGTTGGAAACGCGAAAATAGTACGGCTGAAACTTATCTGCCGTGAGCTGCGTGGATGCGTGGTCGGTCCCGATGAATATCTTCTTTGCTTGCTTGGATACCTCGGTCAGAGCAAGCCCCACCGCACTGCTCACCACGCCGAAGAGAAAATGGACCTTGTCCTGCTCGATGTACCGCTTGGCAACCATAACCGAATAGTCGGGCTTGGCTTTGCTGTCGGTGTTAATCAGCTCCAGCTTGTACCCGGCTACGCCTCCCTTGGCGTTAATCTCGGCGATGGCCATCTCCGCGGCGTCCACCGAGTCAAGCCCGTACAGCCCCGGCCGTCCGGTCATCGGATACAACGCGCCGATTTTAATCACCTTTTCCTGCGCCATTGCGGCCAAAGGCGCGAGAACAAGAGCACACAAAACCAAGAGAACTATCACTCCCGACCTGAGCTTCAACATGCTGCCTCTCCTTTATTCTCGAAATCTCTGCGGCTAACGGAATGGATGCCAGGAACGTTACCATGACTTCTCTCCCCGCAACCCCAGAAGGTGACACGCGAAAGCGCTCGCTCTCCGCCTGCCGTTTCTGTTATGAGTCGAAGGCTTTCGGTCCGAGGGCTTTGGTTTTCCAATAGTCCGGATCGTGAGAAGGCACAACCTCAGCCCCAATGAATTTCATGGCCTTAAAGGCATAAAGAGCCTGCACCGACCGAGGAATGTCCCAAGCAAGCCCCGGCGGAATAGCGTCCTGCATATTTTCCAGGGTGTACATAGCGTCTGCCGCAAGGACCAGTGGCTTGGCCCTATTCTGCTTCACCAACAACGATTGGTGCCCCTCGGTATGGCCCGGCGTGGGAAAAGCGACGACGGTCTGGTCGCCGAAGAGATCGAGCACTCCGTCCACGCCCTTGATGTTCAACTGACTCATGACCTTGAAATCGTCCGGAATGTAAGCCGTCTTTTTTCCCTCGGCCACAGCCTTCTTGATCAGCTCTAATTCCTGCTTCTGAAAGTAAATCGGAACATCCGTTCCCTTGAAGTTGTCTATTGCGCCGGCGTGGTCGAGATGGCCGTGGCTGACGATTACAGCTTTGAAATCCTTTGGCGCAAGGCCGAGCTTCTTGATTTGAACCTGAAATTCCTCATAGTCCTTCATAACCGGGTAATAGGCCTTCGTGACCGGCTCGCCCCAGTACGCGACCGGATCCTTGGCCACCAGGGCATTGTTCCCAGTGTCGAAAGCCACCCAATCACCACCGTGTTTGACCACAAAGAAAGTAACCGGTATGTCAAAGGGGGTACCTACCCGCGTATCCTTCAGCATGTACTGCGTCTGCGTCTTTAAGATCCCGCATAGGAAGGCATAGGCGGTGACGTCAGCGGCCGGCGTAGGTGAAGGTTTCGCTCCTTGGGCCAGGCCGTGTGTGGCAGTGCCCAAAACCCCCACCGACAGGGCTGCAGCACCGGCGAATGACAAGAAATCTCTCCGGGAGATCTGCGATGGCATTGTGTTCACCTCCTGCGTCCTGACTAGGCACGCTGCAATGGTCGCGGCATTCAGGCGCGGATTGCCTGAAGCCGCACACCGGGATACAGTCGCTTGTGTAGATATGGAGCATTACCGAGTGTGGTGGCTTAGCGCGCGTGGTCACTCGGGGGTCTTGCCTGAGCATCAATCGTGCCACTCTTGCCGGCACACGAAATCATCGTGCTCAGTGAGGAGGCTGGACGCGGTCACGCTTCCGGAATCATTGCAATCGTGCAATGACCAGTATGAATGGAGATCGAGGGCAACGATGCATTTTACAGCATTATAAAACGAATTTCATGCTAAATTGCATTATTGCAGGATGATTGCTATCCTGCATTTTTCCCGTACAGCCCTAGCCGTACCATCTTCCGCCACAGTGTGGTCGGATGCACACACAGGGCGCGAGCAGCGCCGCTCATCCCGCCACACCGGCGCACCGCAGCCGAGATTATCCGGGCTTCCGCCACCGCCACCGCCTCTTTCAGACTTAGGCCATCCTTGTAGGGATCGGCATCCCCATGAGCTGTTTCTCTGAGCTCGCCCGGAAGATCGGTAGAAGAAATCACGGGTCCCTCGCTCATCACGATCATCCGTTCCACAAGATTGATCAGCTCTCTCACGTTGCCGGGAAAGTCGTACCGCATCAAGTGATCAAGAACCTCAGGTTCCATACGCTTTCGGAGTGCGTGGGAGTGCCGGAACTTTTCCATTACGTTGGTGACCAGAGCCGCTATGTCTTCCCGGCGCTCCCTCAGTGGCGGAACATGGATGGGTATAACGTGGAGCCTGTAGTAGAGGTCTTCCCTGAATCGGCCCTGGCGGACAAGTTCTCTGAGGTCACGATTCGTGGCTGCAATGATACGAACATCCACAGAGGTAGGTCGCGTCCCGCCCACCCGGGTGAACGATTTTTCTTCAATGACCTGTAATAGTTTGACCTGCATGGCCAAAGTCAGGTCGCCGACCTCGTCGAGAAACACGGTACCCTTGTGGGCAGCCTCAATGAGTCCGGCCTTGCCTTCGGGAGAAGCGCCGGTGAAAGCCCCCTTTTTGTAGCCGAACAGCTCGCTTTCCATCAGCGATTCCGGTATGGCCCCGCAGTTGATCTTGACAAAGGGGCACTCCTTCCTGGAACTCATCAAATGGATGATTCGAGCCAGCATGCTCTTGCCTACGCCCGATTCTCCGGAAATGAGTACTGACGTGTCAACGCCGGCAACTTTGACGGCCTTTTGCACTACCTGGCTCATTGCGAAGCTCTTGACCACAAGGTCCTGAAGAGCGTGCTCGACCTGCTGCAATTCGAGAAGGGATTTGTAATACCGGGAACTGATGCGTCTGCTTTCCTCGAGTTGGGAGCGCAGCTCATTGAGCATGGTCATGTCACGGACATTCGTCACCACAAGCGCAACCTTGCCCCGTTCATCAAAAATTGGGGTCCCCGTGACCATCACCTGAGTGTTTCCCTTGATGGTCTGCATGATGGTGACTTGCTTACCTTGGTCAAGGACCGCGAGCGTCACGGAATGATCGAAGACCTTTTCATTGACGAGCTCACGCATATTGCGACCGATAACATCTTTTCTCAACAGGCCGGTGATGCGTTCGTACGCGCTGTTCACCCTGATGGTGTCGGCATTGCCGTCGGTAATATATAGCCCGTCGTGGGATGACTCAAAGATTGCCTCCAGTTCCCGGTTGAGCTCCTTGTAGCCTTGCAGCTCTGAAATAATGGCCTCGTATTCCGAGATATCCTGAAACACGCTGATCACCCCAAGCACCTGGCCATTCATGATGATGGGGTTCCGGTTGGCAATGATCGTAGCTTGAGGGAGCGCAATTCTTCTGCCGATTTGAGGTATCCCGGTTTCCAGGACGTTCTTCAGATCCGGCCAGGTCCCCGGCATGATGTCGGAGAAATGCAACCCCACCGGCGACTCCTGCTCGGGCCGCAGAAGCCTCCTCGCTGCCTCGTTGTACAATACAATAACTCCGCTGCGGTTTATGATGACAATCCCGTTGTAGGAGCAGTCCAGGATGACCGCCCACGACGGAGGAATCGCATCGAGATTGGGGGCTGGGTGTTCTTCCACGCCACTTTCCTTTCTCCGGCAAGCCAATTGGTATAATGACTCATACCAGTGCGCTTTGAAGCCAGTGAAACCTGCGGGGCACCTCCTCCGCTTCGAACGGAGGACCTGACTTCGCTCCGGAGGTACCACGCGGGCAAGACAGAGTCACTCGTTTGATCGCGAAATGGTAGCAGGCGGCCGATTGCGTTGCTGTAAACCCCGACAGCGAGGACTTAGAGTTGTGTCATATAGTGATTGCCAAAAATAATGTCCGATAATGACGATGCTCTGGTGGGGCGGGCATCTTGCCCGCCATTCTCTCGCAGGCAAGATGCCTGCGCCACGAAAACTTGGACCGAGATCGCCACCCGTTTCGACATCGAGATCGGTCAGATTCTTGGCAACCGCCATAGCGGTTCGATGGTTCCGCCCCCCCCGCATTTGTGCGGATACAGGACTGAGATGCAGAGTCGGACAATAAGCCAATGGCGAGAGACTTTTCCGGAACTGATTTTCTTGATTTCGGGTCTCTTTTCGTGCCTGGTAGTAGCTGCCATCTTGCTGTTCTTGATCTACTTTACGATACCCATCATCGCAAAAGGCGATCTGCTCATGCTCCTGTCGTGGGACTGGCGGCCGACGGCAGGGCAATACGGAATCTTGCCCATGGCAGTTGGGTCCATTTGTCAGGCGAAGTCTCAACTATTTCAATCATGTCACCCTGTGGGAGGAGTTCTTTTTCGCAACTATAGCGATTCTCGAAAGTTCTGTCGGAATCAAATCGCACTGCTGGACAAGCCAGCAGTGGCACCCAGGGGCCAATCGGTGATTACTTTTGAGAACCCTTATACGGTCGCGTGTTCGCGTAGGATGTGGTAAGCGAAACGAACCGCATCGGTCGAGGTCTTCTAGGCCACAAATCCGGGAGCCGAAGCCGCGAGTGGTCCGGTTCGCACGCCAGGGCCGTGCTCACCGGCACCCTACGAGTGTATTCTACTTATCGCATCGCGCGACCGTATCTGCGAAATCCTGTATCCAGCGACGAACAAACTTAGCAATAGAGCATTCGATAAGGTCTTCTCCTCGCGTATGATCTCAGGTCATGGACTCGCCGGAGTATTATCCTATGGCGCCCTTCTTCTGCAGGTAGCCACCCAGAACCTTATCCATGGTTTTGATATGTTCCCGTAGCCAGTTGCACGCGCCTGTGAGCACCTCTATAGCCATCGAGGTTCCCACTTCCTCAGACCCAAATCTTTGTCTCAACCGCGTGATTTCTTGGGTGAACTGCTCATGGGCCTGCTTCTGAACCGAATAGCCTGGAAATTGGTTCTGCATCATGACCGTTTCTTCGTCGCGAAAATGGAACAAAGTGTAATCCGCCAGAAAATCAATAGTCTTTTCGACCTCTTCTTTGCCTTTTCCAGCCCACATGGCCTCCGCAAGGTCGTCCGCGGCCTTGAAAAGCTGCTGATGTTGCTCATCAATCTTGGCAACTCCCACCGCCAGATCCGGGGTCCACATGATAAGTGCCATTCCGGCCTCCTTAATTCACGGCAAAATTTTCGTCACGGCATACTCTGCCGGCAATAAAATCGTTCCAGAATTGTCCGCCCGTCAAATAATGTGCGATTTCCGATGGACATTACCACCGTCGCCTCTCTAAAGAGCATAATGAACGCCCAACTCCTGATAGACTCCTCGCCGCATATATTCCAGTTCGTCATCCGCATGGAAATCTCTTGGATGCTCAAATTCAACGTTCAGGTCCAATCTGACTTTCGCGGGCCTGTCGGAAAAAACTACCACGCGGTCGGCCATGACCAGAGCCTCGTCTATGTCGTGCGTTATGAAGATGACCGTTTTGCGGATGAATTCGTGCATGTTGATGATTTCTTCACGCATCTTCAGGCGGGTGAGAAAGTCCAGTCCTGCGAAAGGTTCGTCCATAAACATGGTCTCGGGATTGACGACCAGTGCCCTGGCAAGTTCGGCCCGGCGCTGCATCCCTCCCGAAAGCTGGTGGGGGTAATGATGCTCGAAACCGGTGAGATTCACCACGTCAATGTATTCCTGAATTCGTGCACATTGCGCCGCCTTGTCCTTGATGTGTCTCAGTCCCAGGCTCACATTCTCCCATACGGTGAGCCACGGCAAGAGCCCGCTGTGCTGAAAAACAAAAATATTGTTCGAGCTCGGCCCTCGAACCTCTTTGCCGTCAATTGTCACACTACCGGAAGACAGAACCTCGAAGCCCGCAATTATCCTCACCAGCGTGGTCTTTCCGCAGCCGGAAGGGCCCAGAATACAAACCAGTTCGCCGTCGGCGAACTCCAGGTTTATGTTTTCCAGAACCGGCAGGCTGTCGGTGCAATGAGTGTTCGGATCAGAGTTCACTATTCTGCGGGCGGTTCTTCTCTCCACAAACTGTTTGCACAGGTCCTTGATCACAACATGGCCCATCGGCAAATCTCCTGACCCGGAAACACATATCCTGTGACAACTGCTTTTTAGGCTTACCAATTATCGGCCAAGGCCTGGTGATAATCTATTTTCCTCGGAGGCTCAAGTCAAGCGGGATCACTCCAGCGACGAAGAGTCAGGCGCCGGCCGGCGCCTGGGATGTTCCCCTTTCGTGGTGTCCGTCCCTGGCGGATCTCAGGATGGCGAACTGGGGCCCGAGCCGAGATCCGGCGATGGAGGGATTC